>Ga0209542_10000972_pt1 | contig 68324 bp, 83 predicted proteins | sample RifCSPhighO2_01_FD_184028 | JGI IMG/M metagenome (GOLD analysis project Ga0209542, IMG submission 184028) | Soil microbial communities from Rifle, Colorado - Rifle CSP2_plank highO2_0.1 (SPAdes) (version 2) | ecosystem: Environmental > Terrestrial > Deep subsurface > Rock core/Sediment ...
GATTCCTGGAATTGGCCAGAAAAAAGCTTTAGATATTGTAAGAAAATATAGACAGCCGGTGCTTATTTTTAACAGTGTTGAAGAGCAGATGCTAAATCTTAAGGATGAGGACATTTTTGATTGGAAAGATATCTTTGAATTGTTTAAAAAGCCCGATGTAAAAAACTTTGATATCGAGTTCCCGAATATAGATGAAGAAAAGATAAAAGAGATTCTTGTACATGAGCATGATTTTTCTGAAGAGAGGGTTGAAAAACAGCTTGAAAAACTCAGAGAGTCAAGAGAGGCAATAAAGCAAAAGAATCTGGAGAAGTGGTTTTAGATTATGCTATCTAGGTAAGCGTAGAAGTCTTCAGCAAAGCTCTTTTCACCTTCTAACTCAATATATAATTCCCTACCTTTTACTCTAGAATTCATATATCCCATGGAAGTGTGGACCGATATACCCTCTTCGCTATAACTATAAGTGGCATCAAGCTCAATATCTTTGAGGCTGGGTTTTTTTGAAAACCATCTGCTTTCTTGATAGTCTGATTCGTATAATTTTACCTTTTTAGGATCATCGTTAAAGTGTTTTTTGGCTTTTTTTCTTAATTCTGATATTTGCTCTGCCGTGATCCTTAATCTTGCTTCTAGTCTTCCATGTTCGGTTTTGTCTTTGGTTAACTGCACAAGCCTAATGCTATTATTATTAGTAGCCATGTTCTAAGATGAAGTTTCTATATTTAAAAACCTTTTTGTTGTAGTAATCATTAAGTAGTTACTACTAGTAAGTTTTATAAATTCATGATTTCTTTGTATAATATGCTTGATTTAGAGAAAATAGTTAAGAATTTTGGAAAAGGATCTACCACTGGATTAGCTAAAGCTGTAGATCCTTTGGGTTATATTCTTTCAAGTACAGATAGATGGCATACTGGAGCAGGATATTCAAGTTCGAGATCGCCGAAAACATTACACAATAAGGTTTATCAAAGCGTTTATGGGGAAGATCTTCAAGGCGAACAACTAGATCTTGCTCAAGAATATGTTCCAAGGGGTGTTGGGAATGTTGCTGGAATTGGAGTGGGTGCATTGGGACTTTATGGGTTGTACTCTTACTTAGGGCCTGTTGCAGCTTTGGCGATTCCAGTTGTGACTGGAGTTTATGATTTAGCTAAGTTTGTTGCAAGATATGTACATGATTTTACTAGAGGTGAAAGAGTTTACGAAGACACTTATGAAAAATCTTCTTTTTATGAAGGGTTAAGATTGGGTTGGCACAAGACAACTTATTTTGGCTTACCTTTATTGCACGAGCTTGAAGGTGAGGTTAGTGGAAGAGGGTTTAACGAAAGCAAGATAGAGAGTTATATAAAAGAAAGCTCGACAGCGACTAGAAGAAATTTTGCTTCAATTGCAGGATCAATTGTTGGCGGGGCTTTAGGAGCTATAGCTTCACTTGGAACATTATTCATACTTCCGGTATACAAAACGATAAGAGAGGTTGTGAATCAATCGGAAGGAAAGAGGATGGGTGAATGTGAACCCTCTTTTAGATTCCAAGATGATAACGAGATGAAACTTTATAACTTTGCCTATACTTAACTATCTACGCCTTTTGTGTTTGTCTCTTAATTTCCAGCCTTCATACACTTTCAGCCCTATCCACAATAGAATTAATATTATTCCTATTGTGGTGAGCATTCCTTCTTCGTATACGAAATCTCCTATGACTGCTATTAGGATTAAAATTAAACCTATTATGAGCAAGGCTTCAGATTTCATTTTCCAGAATAAATAAACTACACCTCCGATAATGATCCAAGGTATAAACGCCCATATTATTCCTTGAGATATTCCAAGGTTGTAGGCTGCTCCCTGAAGATCGTAGGAAGATTTATAGAGCCAGTAAACCAGCAATAAAGAGATTCCTAAAGACAATACCGTTACTAAACTTTTATTCGGATTTCCTTCTTTGTCCTTGAATGCTTTGGAGAGTGAGAAGTTAAGCAAGGCGAAGAATATGAAGAATAAAGTCCCAAGAACAATTGTTGACGAGTCTACCGAGTCAAAAAACTTCCCGAGAGAAAAGCTTCCGTATGATCCGTAGGCACTTACAAGACTTAATGCAAACAATGAAGCTGCAAAAACTATCACCTTCTTTTTCATGATTAACTGAATGAATTCATTTTTATAAACCTTATCTTGAATGGCTTGATTTGTATTTTTTTATTCTGAGTTATTTATCCTAAGGTTAATGGCATATGAAGACGATACGCGATTCTATTTCATATTATTGTATTTGGATGCACATATTAACTCCTCTTTTTCTGAAATGAATATTCAAAAATCAATAAAGCCCTTATTTACTCTAATCAATCAATCTATCTATCTATCCTAACAGAGAAATATTTATAAATGGAAGAATACTTCATTGAACATCATGGTGAGAAAGAAGGTGGTGAAAAGGAAGAGTTCTGTTAGAGCCTCTAGGTCGAGCAGAGCTTTAAATAATGCACCTGTTAGTTCTAGCGGGAATGGTGCCAATGCTTACGTTGCCTTGGGAATTGCAGTATTCTTGGTCTTTGTTCTTGCTCTTGGGTTTGTTGACAAGTCTACAGGAAATGTTATAACTGGGAATGACATTAATATTGACCAGATTAATCAATATAATATTAATTTATGCAATAACAATAGGTGTGATGCTACACAGGGTGAGACAAACTCAAATTGTCCTAGTGATTGTCGCGCATCTACCTCTGGATCTTCTTCGGGTTCGAGTTCTTCGGGTTTCTTTGGGAAGTTGATGGATCAATGGAATGAAGGTTCGCTAGATACTTCAATCTCTAAGTATTTCATCTTCTTCATGTTACTCATATTAATCTTTAGCATTTTAAAATGGGGAAACTTTCCTCCTGGCGTTTTCCTTCAATTTGTGCTTGCATTGTTTATTGCATTCTTTGCGGCAGGGTATATTGTTCCACAGGATCTTATAGGAATAATGCAGGTTTATTCTGCTTTAGGGTTAACTCTTACAGTTGTACTTCCATTCATCGTATTAATGTTCTTTAGCGCTATGATGGTTACTGGAACGAAAAGTATTAATGTAGGGCAACTTATGATCTCCAGGTTTGTATGGTTCTTGTTTGCAGGGTTTTTGATATATAGAATGATCGTTCTTTGGAGTACTGAAGGGTTTGCTGTAACAGCTACTCTTATGATAACTATCGTGGCATTTATTCTTTCACTTATATGTGGGATTTTCTTTAAGAAGTTCTCTAATAGTATGTTTAAGATGTTGAGATTGGCTAAGATAGAGAACCTTAAGAGGGACAAGCTTGACAAGGAGATAGTTGCGTCTTCTAAGGTTACTTCGACTGCAACAAAAGATGCTTTAGAAGATTAACCCTTCTTTCTTAATCCCAAAGCTCTTAAAAACCTTTGATTCTTTTTATGTTTATGACTACCCTGCGTAATATCAAGGATAATACAAATGAAGACAAAAGAGCTAGAGATAAACAAGCCAGAAACATAAGAGCCTATGACATATTCGGGAACATTGCTTTAGTTAAGTTCTCCGAAGGGACAAAGGTAAGCGAGAAGAAGAAATACGCCTTAAGTTTGCTTAGCGGAAATAAATCAATAAAAACTGTTCTTGAAAAGTCTAGGAAGTTTAAAGGAAGGCTTAGGAAACAGGAAACTAAGTACATTGCTGGAGAGAAGACAAAGGAAGTGCTTTATAGAGAGAATGATTGTGTTTTTAGGTTTAATATTGATAAGACTTATTTTTCTCCAAGGTTGAGCAATGAAAGAAAGGAGATACTAAGTCTTATTAAGAAGAAAGATAAAGTCCTAGTTATGTTTGCAGGGGCAGCTCCTTATTCTATTGTTATTGCCAAGAAAGCTGGAGCTAAGGTTTATTCTAATGAGTTGAACAGGGAGGCCAATAAATACGGGAGGTTGAATGCAGAGCTGAACAAAGTCAAAGACAAAATTGAGTTTGTTGATGGAGACATTCAGAGAGTTGCTAAAGCTATCAAAGAAAGGTTGAGTGTCAATGGAAACTTGGTCCCATTACAATTTGATGTGATTGTTATGCCTCGTCCTCAGCTTAAGGATAGTTTTTTGAAAGAGGCGTTTTCTTTGTCAAAGAAAGGAACAAGAATTTATTATTATGATTTCTGTAAGGATGATGAGATCTCTCTTGTTGTTGATAAAGTTAAGAATGAGGCTCTTATAGCTAAAAAGAAGATTAAGGTTACAAAAGTTAAGCTTGCAGGTGAGATAGGCCCTTATAGATATAGGATAAGAGTTGATTTAAGAGTTTTGTAGAAGGTTTATTTATTTTTTCTATTCGAGATTTCCATTCTCTATCTAGAACTTTATATTCTGTATTTTGTGCTTGCCTTTATGTCGTATTTTTCTGTTTTCGGGTTCCATAAGACTCCTTGAGAAATAATGTTTTTCAAAAAATTGGGATTTTCGTTTAATTCATCCCAATTAATTTTATAGGCAGTATCTCTAAAATATCTGTCTTGGATGTATGCTGTGTGGAATAGCCCCCTTTCTATTAAATATTCAACTTTAGTGCTCTTGAAGAGTTTTGGTAGATTTAGGCCAAATATAGAGTCTAATGCTTTCAAAGCTTCTGAACTTGACTTGAACTCTTTTTTTTTATCTCTTTCGTAAAATCTATCGAGTTTTGGGCTTGTATGGATGATTAAGACATCGACATCAGATGGGTTCTGTTTTTTATCTGCCGTGGAGCCGAATAACATTAAATCTAGGATAGATATGTCTTTTCGATATGGCCATATTATCCTTCCAAACTCTTCAGCAGCATCAATACAATAGGCTAGTTCCATGAATGTAGAGAAAGAACTTTAATTTATAAAACTATTTTAGACTAGAGTTTGTAGTTGGCTGTTATATAGTCAATGGCGTTTCCAACAGTATATATTTTCTGGGCTTCTTCATCAGGAATTACTATTTCATATTTTTTTTCAAATTCCATGATTAATTCAACAGTATCAAGAGAGTCTGCGCTCAGGTCGTCTTTGAAATTTGAGCTTCTTGTAATGTTTTCTTTTTTAACGTCAAGTGCTTCTGAGACCATTGCTATAACATTCTCTTCAATTTCTTTTTTTATTTTTTCGTCGAGTGTCATCTTGAGATGATTTATCTTAGGTTTATAAGAATTATTGTGATTTCATTTACTATTATACTTTGCAGTTATGTAGTCAATTGCCTGTCCTACAGTAAGTATCTTATCTGCTTCCTCATTAATAACCTCTATTCCATATACTTCTTCAACTCTTCCTCTCATTTCTAAGAGATCTATATAATCCGCGTCCAGAGATCTCCATTCAGAGTCTATTTTAATATAGCTCTCTTTTAATCCGGCTCCTTCAAGTTGTTTTAACAATATGCCTTTGAATTTTCTTCCTATTTCAGTGTCTAAGTCCTTTTCTAGTGCCATTATTTAGCTATTATTTCTTAGTTTAAAACAATTATTGCACTACAATTTTTTTTCGCCTTTGAGTGCTGACGGTGCTTCTCCGCCGTGCCAGGTGAAACGAGGACGAATTCTTGCAGGATAGATTCTTTCTGAATTGTCGTCAAGAATTATTGCACTTCCCTTTAAAGTTGGAAGGTCATCCATGTACTGTTTTATGTTGTCAAGAAGATATGACTGCATTATCTGATTGAGTGCCTTTAAATCAGGTTCTGAGGTAACTCTATGGCTTATAACTATATCTGATTGAGTCATGACATCTTTGTGTATTTGCCCTGGCTGTTGGGTTGCAAGGACTAGAGAAATTCCGGGTTGCCTTCCCTCTCTCAATAATTGAATTAGGGCATCTGTTGCAGGGGTCTTTCCTTCTAAGGGTAGGAATTCATGAGCTTCATCAATGAACATCCAAACTAGGGGATTTTCTTTCCTATCGCTATAGTCTCCAAGACTCAGGCCTTTGGCTACAGCTTTAACCTCTTCTGCCTTTCTTGCTTCCATTCTTTGATTAAATAATTTTCTAGAAACAAGGCTTATTACCAACGCCCTAATGTTAAACGCACCTATTGAGTTGTAAACACTTAAATCAATGATGGTGGTCTTTCCAGGAGTCACTAAACTCCTTATAATGGTTGCTTCGCTTGAATTATCTGCAAAGATTCCCCATCCATCTGCAGCTTCAAAAAGAGCTGATGCAGCGTTCCTAACTTCTTGAGTAGATCTTTTGTCGTCCTCTATCTTGCTTATTATATCTTTTATGTTGTATGATTTCTTTGCTTTCAAGGAAGAGACGACTCTTTCAATTATGACTGAAATAGGGTGGGTTATCTCTAGATTAAATGTTATTAGCCAATCTTCCTGATTCATTTCTGAAACATCTAAGGCAAATTTTTCATCTGCCGGAATAGATTTAGATAAGTAATTGTCATAATATCCCTTTGGAACAAATATCTTTACTGGAAGGTCTTTAGTTTTAAGATTCCAGTCAGCTAGAAGCTCCCTGTCTTTTTCATTCCTGAATTTCATTGTCCAGTAAATTCCCATTGTATCAAATATTATTGAGGCAATGTTTTGCGAGACTTCTCTGGGAAGGTTTGCAAGCTCTTCGGCCAGGACTCCTAATGTATACGACTTTCCACTGCCTCTTTTTCCCGCCACTAAAATGACATGACTTCTTGCAACATCCATGAAAATTCTATTGCTTAATGAGGTGTATTGCCCCATTTTTACGTAACCCTTCCCTAGAAAAACAAGTCCTTTATCCCCTAAGGACTTTTTGTCTGCTTCATCTCTTCCTATTATTATATCGTATGACATTTTCCTCTTATTTACAATTTAAACAAACCAAAATCATTTATATATTTAGCTGTAAATATGGAATATTCAACCATAATCTTTATAAAAGGCTTTTTCATAAGCTTTAAATGGATAATCCAAAATCTCCAAAGAAGGAAACTGGCGATTCGCAGCCTGCAAGTCCCCTGGTTAGCAATCCACATAACACCATTATGCTGAAACCAGTTGAAAGGCAGGGATCTAGCGTAACTGATAAGATTAGGGAAAATCCTTGGATTTTGTCAACATTTGTTCTTGGAGTTGTTGCTTTGGTGTTGTTGATAAGCAGTTTTTCTGGCGGAGATAATATTACTGGAGCGGCTGTTGCTTCCCAAGAAGATGTGACTCAAAAGGTCTTGGATTTCTTAGACACTCAGGTTGGTGAAGGAAATGTTGAGTATGTTAGCACAAATGTTAAGAATGGATTGTATGAGATTATAGTTACTTACCAAGGAACTCAGGTTCCGGTGTATACTACTCTAGATGGAGAGAATCTTGTTCAGGGAGTTGTGCCTATAAAGACTTTATTAGAGAGTGCAGATAACGCAGCAAGTCCAGCTCCCGTAGAAATTATTGACGCTAGTGCAGATGATGATCCTGTAAAAGGAAATAAGGTTGCTCCTGTTGAGATAATTGAGTTTTCTGATTTCCAATGTCCTTTCTGTGGAAAGTTCTATTCTGAAACATATAATCAAGTTATAGACGCTTATGTTAAGACTGGAAAAGCCAGCTTAGTTTTCAGAGACTTTCCATTATCAAACATACATCCTTATGCACAAAAAGCAGCGGAAGCTTCTGAGTGTGCTGATGAACAGGGAAAGTTCTGGGAATATCATAATAAGCTTTTCGAGAACCAAGAGGCTTTAAGCGTTGACAACCTGAAGCAATATGCTAAGGATCTTAAGCTTAATACGGCAAAATTCAATGAGTGTTTAGATTCTGGGGCCATGGCTGATGAAGTTCAAAAAGATCTTGATGAAGGATCTAGTTATGGTGTGACTGGGACTCCGGCATTTTTCATAAATGGGAGACTCATTGCTGGAGCTTATCCTTTCTCTGAATTCCAGAAGATAATTGAAGAAGAATTGGCGAAGAAGAGTGGTTAAGTATATATTGGTTCTTAATAATATTTAAGAAGCATTATCTCTTATTTCTTGTCTATGCCAGATCTTGTTTTGATTAATAGAAATAGAGTAAACAAAAATCCTTCTAAAATAGAAGGGATAGTTAGGAATCCTAGAGGGAGTGTTGATTATAGTACTGTAACAACCACCTATCCTTTTTATTTTACTCTTCAAATTGATGATGAAAAGTCTATACCTCAGTCTTTTAGAAATTTCCCAGGATCTATACTTGATGGTCAGAGAATTAGGGTTTACCATCATGGTGAACCGACGAGTGCATTTGCAGTTGGATTTCAACTTTTGGATAATAATGGGGGGGTTTTATATAGTAGATTTTTAGAAGATTATGGCGAGCGTTATTCTTTTGTTGAAGAAGAATTAGGATAGGTTCACTTCTCCAAATATTCAATTTCCTCTTCTGTCAGTCTAAGCTCTTTCTGAATTTTGGGATTAGAGTTTATTATTGTTTTTATAAAAGGAAATTCGTTCAAGGCTCTTTTTTCTCCAACATGAACGTGGCTAGCATATTTCTGAGCTATTGATTTCTTTTTCGCCGTTCTTTGATTGTGGAGCCATATCTTGAGTATTCTTTCTGGTTTTTTATAGGAAGTAAAACCCGTTTTGATGTTTCTTTTAGCTGAAGATATCCCATAACTTAAAAGCAAGTTCTCATAAACTAAAAATCTCCAGTATTGTTGTTTGTAGATTCTTCCCTTAAAGATGTCTACCTTACTTAAGATATCGATCGCCTTTGCCAGTTCTTCTCCTTGATATTCTAAAGGGATGTTTTCTTCCACCCATAAAATTATTTCGTCTAGAGGCATGTTTACGGAATCAAATAATTGGGCTGTTTCTTGTGTCGGTTTTCCTTTAAATATTAATCTTAGAGCGTTAAAGATGTCGATTTCTTTATTTCTCTCATCTAATAAGAATGATGATGGATCTTGAATTGTAGAGAGAGCTTGGAGGTCGTTTATTGCTGCTCTTAAATCACCCTTCGCCTTTATGGATATTTTTGTGAGTGTCTCTGGGTCTATCTTTAACTTCTCTTTATAGAGAATGTTTATCAAGACGTCTTTGATTGTTTTGTAGTCTATTTCTTTAAGTTGTACTAGCTCTGATTTTTGCCTTATTGGACTGAATTTCTTGTCCCAAATATCGTTCGCTGTTAGTATGATTGGAATTTGGGATAATTCTATCAGTGATTCTAGTTCAGATAGCCCGCCCCAGTCTAATTTAGAGATACCATCTATTTCGTCTACTAGTATTATCTTTGTCTGTTGGCTTAATGATCTTTGTTCAATTGCTGGCTTTAGAACTGCTATCAGCTTTTCCTTGTTCCTCAAATCACTTGCGTTAATTTCGAATATTTCAGAATTTGTTTCGTATGCAGAAACATGTGCAAGCGTTGTCTTTCCACTTCCAGGGGGACCGTAGAGAATCATTGAATTCTTACTGTTTTTGAGAGATAACGATTTTTCTACAAAATTCTTTATTTTTTCTATGACTAGTTGCTGCCCTCTAACTTCAATATATTTTGAAGGCCTGTACTTTTCTACCCAGCTTTTTTCTTTAGTCATCTTCTTTTCGAGGAAATTTATATTTTAGATTTGTGAATTCTTTTTCAACGTAGTTTTTTTGTTGTCTCATGAATTCTTGCCTGTCTTTTTCAAAAAGGCTTTTATTATCTTCATAAAATTGATTATAGAGCTGGCCCTTAATTCTGTCAGCCTCTAATCCTCTTTCTTGCATGTCGTCACTTTGCCAATCCAGCTAAGACAAAGCTAGCTAATAATGCTTGAAGTTGGATAAAAGGATCACTACCCTCGACAATTCTGAATTCTATTTCTCCAGTTTTCTCTGTCAGCTTTACTTTTAGTTCTGGTTCTACTGGCAGGTTCCAAATTTCTTTTTGAACCGCTTTTACAACATCCTGGCCAGAAATGCTTTCCTTTAACATTATATCGAGGAGTTTTTCCCGGGATTTCTGAAAATCTCCAGATAAGGCATAGTCTAAAACAATCCTTATATCTCTTGGCTTTGCACTTGAGATTATTGTGGACACGAGCTCTGCTGTTATTGAGGGGGAGATTGCCGCAGTTGACTGTATTATATTTATTGATTTTCTACAATCACCTTCGCTTCCTTCATATATTATCTCTTTTGCTATTGGGTCTATTGTCAGTTTCTCGTTCAAACATATCTTGTCAATTACTTTGTCTATGTCTTTTCTCTCTAGAAGCTTGAATCTGAATATTGCGCATCTAGACTGTATTGGGTCTATGACTTTGCTGGAATAGTTGCATGAAAGAATGAATCTGCAAGTTGCTGAATAGTTCTCCATTGTTCTTCTTAATGCCTGCTGAGCCTCGGGAGTTAACGCATCTGCTTCATCTAGAAATATTACTTTGAATGGAACGTCTCCTATTGACTTGGTTCTTGCGAAGTTCTTTACCTTTTCCCTGACTATGTTTATTCCTCTTTCATCACTAGCATTAAGCTCAAGGTAGTTATCCCGCCAGGTGTCTTTAAAGAGGGTTCTTACAATTATAAGGGCAAGGGTCGATTTCCCGGTTCCGGCCGGGCCTGCAAAAAGCAGATGGGGAATATTTAATGAAGAAGTTAAAGATTCTACTCTCTTTACTATATCTACCTGACCAACTAACTCTGAAAATTTTGATGGCCTGTATTTTTCTGTCCAGATTTCCGATACCATTTTTCACTCTTTTCCCGATGTCCCCCTAATTTACTTACATGTCTTAAATGGCTTATAAAGATTGTTGTGGTTAAGAAATGTTATTTTAATGTTTACTCACTCCTAGCCATATATACGTTTTTAGAAAACGGCTTACTTGCTTCTAGCTCTCCAGACGTTTTTAGAAAACGGCTTACTTGCTTCTAGCTCTCCTTAGCTTTCTCTTGTGCTTTTCCTTTCTAAGCTTTTTACGCTGCCACTTCCAGCGCATTTGCCTTTTCTTTTTCCAACGTCTTGATGATCGCTTCATTTTGAAAACCTCCTGCGGGTTTTCATCCAGCGTTCAATCAGAGCTTTTAATTGTCTCTGATGGCTCTGAACAAAACCTTTAGGTCATCCCTCGAGCAACTTCTTTTCTTTGCTTCTGAGAGGAGTTATCTTAACTGAAGAGAAAATTCATTTAAAAAGGTTTTGATGGGCTTTTTTTCACTTATAACCTTTCTTTTTGTAATAGTATTTTATAAGATTATAAAATAAGGTGTAGCAGAAAAAAACCCAAAAGACGATCCAATTTCCATACATAAGGCAGTATATTAATGTCGGAATAGGATAGTATAGCATAATTTCGCTTAATAGGGCAAATGCGCCTTTTCTCTTTTTAAGATAATCGTCTACACAATCTTTTAGAGATCCAAATATAAGGAAAATCACATAAAAGATTCCAAACAACATTGGTTGGAACGAAGAGCTAAATAAGAATGTTATAGTCATTATTGTGCCGGCAAGCTGATGGTTTAATCTATCCATTCTTCCCCTTATGAAGAATGCTATTACCATTGCCCCAATAATGTTTGCTATAACTGGATCACTTAAAATTAATAAACTCCCTGTAATTCCGGTAAGAAATCCAAATAATTGGCCGGATCCTTTGAACCATTTTAATCCGTGTTCATTAAGAAGGTCTGCAATCTTCATGAATAAACCATAGAGACATGCCCAAATTATTATTAGGTATGGGGAGAAGAGATAGTCTAACATCTTATTTCTTCTTCACTTGCGCTTCTTTTTGTCTAGTTTCCCTGACAAGCCTGGCGATTTCGTAAACACATTCTGGATTTACTAGCGTCATTAGCCCCTCAGGTTTTTCATTCTTTAGAATATTTTTGAGAATTCTTCTCATTATCTTTCCAGATCGTGTTTTTGGAAGGTCTTTTACAAAATAAACTTTTTCAGGGCGTGCTATTGGACCTAATGTTTTGTCCACATGTTTTTTTATTTTTGCCACTAAATCATCTGAAGGCTTTCCTCTTTTCAATACGACAAATGCTACCGGAACCTGACCCTTAAGCTGATCTGCAATTGGAACAACTGCCGATTCGTTAACGAATTTGCTTCCATCAATTGAATTCTCAAGTTCTGCTGTTGCCAGTCTGTGTCCGGAAACCTTCATTACATCATCCGTTCTCCCTGTTATCCTGAAAAGGTTATTTTTTAGTATCGCGCCGTCGCTCGTGTCATATTTGTTTTTGAAAGCTTTCCAATAAGTTTCAACATATTTCTCGTGATTTTTCCAGACCCCGTGAAGCATTCCGGGAGCGTAAGGTGATTGCTGAACTAAATTTCCTTCTTTTGCTTGCTTTCCGTTCTTGTCTACTATTGTGTGCTTTGTTCCAGGGAAGCTTTTTCCAGAAATTGTTGGTATGAATGGGCCTATTCCTGGAAGAACATTAATTAAGGTTCCTCCTGTTTCAGTTTGCCACCATGTATCTATAATTGGGCATCTCGATTTTCCTATATTTTTGAAATACCACATCCAGGATTCATTATCTATTGGTTCACCAACAGACCCTAACAATCTTAGAGATTCAAGTTTGTGTTTTGCTAATAGTTTGTCTCCGAATTTCATGAACATCCTTATTACTGTCGGAGCGGTGTAAAATATTGACACTTTATTTTCTTCAACGATATTCCACCATCTATCTTGCTTAGGATAGTCTGGAGTTCCTTCATATATTAAAGAGGTACATCCATTCAACAAAGGGCCGTAAAAGGCATAAGTATGTCCTGTAATCCAGCCAATGTCGGCAGTACACCACATAACATCGTTTTGGTGAAGATCGAAAACCCATTTGGCAGTCCAATATGTCTGAACAGCATACCCTCCAGTGTCATGTATAATTCCTTTAGGTTTTCCTGTCGTGCCACTTGTGTACAATATAAACATTGGATCTTCTGAATTAACCATCTCTGGTTCACAGTAAGCATCAGCTTTCTCAATTAAAGAATCGAAGTCAAGATATTTACCAAAAAGAATTTTATTTTTGTTAGTTCTCTTGACAACAATTACCTTTTTTATGGATGTTCCTCTTATGGCTTTTTTTGCCTTTTTCAATAAGTCTTGCCTTTCACCTCGTCTATAATATCCGTCTGAAGTTATTAGGATTTTTGCCTCTGCGTCTTGAATTCTTGCCTTTAGAGCATCTGGAGCGAATGCTGAAAAAACAACTGAATGAATTGCTCCAATTCTAGTGCATGCCAACATTGCTATAACTGCTTGGGGAAGCATTGGAAGGTAAATAGAAACCGCTTCTCCTCTCTTTACGCCGAGGGATTTTAAGACGTTTGCGAATTTGTTGACTTTCTCGTATAACTCTGCGTAGGTGATTTTTACAGAAGGTTCGTTTACTGGTTCGGGGATCCAAATGAGCGCTGTCTTGTTTCCTTTTGAGAGATGCCTATCTACCGCATTAACACTGAAGTTCAACTTGCCTCCCTTAAACCAGTTGAAATAAGGATATTTCTCCTGGTAGCCTTTTTTCCACTTGCTTTCCCAGACTATTCCCTCTTCTGCAAGCTTTTCCCAGAATTTTATTGGATTTTTACGGGCTTCTTCATAAATATTTGGATCCCTAACCCAGGCGATTTTTTTCATTTCCTCAGAAGGCCAATACATATCGCCTTTTTTTGTTACGTAGCTAACCATCTTTTAAGAACTCTTCTTTTTGAATTTTCTTGTTATAAAATATTTTTTGTCCTTTATTCCCTTATCGTAAAGCCTTCTCGTGTAGCCAACATTATCTATATCACTCTTTTTAATTTCAAGTTCTTTTAAAACTTCAAGAATTTTCTTTTTCGCCATTGGAACCTCGGGCCTCTTTGCAAGAAATTCAATTTCCATGTAAGTACCAACATGTTCCACATGGTTTATCTCTATTACCACTCTCTTGTCTTTCTTCCACAGATATGATTCGGTGTGCTTTCTTTTCTTTACCCACTCTTTGAATCCTAAGTCTTGTAGAAGTGCTATGAAGTTTCCTAGGTGGGGTACATCTGTAAGTGTGAACTCGTACTCTTCTTTTACAACAATTCCATCGCTGTATAAATCATTTAGGTGCCTCTTGAAATTAACTACGAACTTTTCTCCGTCGTATCTTATTCTGAAAGCTTTTTTTGGATATTTTGAGATTTTGAGTGCAAAGTAGTCATCACCCCTCGATTGAGTTTTCTCATGGACAGCAATTTTCTTTATTTTATTCCTCAATATAGAAGCATTGTCCACCTTGACCTTTGTTTCGACCTCTAATAACATTTTTACCCCTTTATTATACGTTATTCAAGCAAAGGTGTTTTATAAATCTTATTAATAGTTAAATTCCACTGGTTTTACAAGAAAATTTCCTTTTTCATTTTCCAAAATTTTAAGAAATTCAAAATATGTCCTAACAGCACCTTTAATTTTTAAGACACCCACTATCTTGTTTTTCTCTCTTAGTGGGATTTGGTTGAATCTTTTCTCCATAAAAAGATTCATTACAGATGTAATTTTTTCCCAAGATTGGACTGTTGTTAATCTTGGAGACATAACGTGATTGACATTTATATTTGTCAAATCTGTTCCCTTATAGATTTGGCTCAAAATGTCTTTGAAGGTTATTATTCCGATTGGTTTATTTTTTTCTGTAACTATAGCATACTCTTCGTTTTTCTTTAAGGTTTGGCTTAAAAATTCGCTGAGCCTGGTTTCGGACTTTACAAAATTTATTTTCTTTTCCATTCCTTCTTTGTTTAATGGGGGGTTTTCAATCTCAAAATTTTGATTTAAAAAATTATTGAGAATGTCTAAGTAGTCTATTAAACCTATGAATTCGCCATTTTTCTTTATAATTGCAACGCACTCTTCTCCGGAAGATAATAAGTTTTCACATATATCTCTTAGATTTTCGTTTTCACCTAGCGATAGAAATTTTTTGTGCATTATTTCCCCAATCTTTCTTTCTTCTAACAAATTGCTTTCTTCCCCATTTATCTCATCGAGTAAATTTCTTTTAGAAATAATGCCAACAAGATTTTTGTTTTTTGTGATCGCAATTACATTAATGCTATTTACAAGAAATATCTCAATAGCATCCAATACTTTGCTGTCTGGAGGCAGATTAAATGGCTTCTTATTTACAAACTTTATTACGTCTCTTTCATGGGATTTTTTTATCATCTCTCTTAGATTTTCTAGGATGTTTAAGGACATTTTAATGCAAGGTAAAATCTCTATTTAATCTTTTTGTATAAGAAAGCCTTTTAAATGAGTTTAGTTCTCTATAAGCCTATTTTAAATGTAGTATTTGCAAAATGCCAATGAACCTTTGAAAAAGGTTCCCAAAATAAACCTTTAGGAAAGGTTTCCAAAAACAGATAAAATGTCAAGAAGTAATTCATTAGCTTATGTTTTGAGTGGTGGGGAGGGAACTAGACTGCATCCTCTTACAAAAAATAGAACGAAGCCTGCCGTTCCTTTTGGGGGCAGTTATAGAGTTATTGATTTTGTATTAAGCAATTTACACCATTCTGGAATAAGAAGAATATATGTTTTGACCCAGTACGAGCATACCTCTCTTCATGAACATATAAATAGCGGGTGGAAGCCCCGATTTGGTTTGGGGGGTGACGGTGTCTTAGAGATAATGCCTCCTGTTTTGAAAAGACTTGATGACGGCTCTTTGTCTATTGGATACAGAGGAACTGCAGGAGCTATTGCAAATAACGCAAACATAATTGAGAATTGGACCCCAGAGTTTGTTGATATCTTTAGCGGCGATCATGTTTATCTTATGGATGTCTCTAAAATGAATGATTATCATCTTGATAAGAAAGCCGATTTAACTATTTCTACTATAAAAGTTAGAAAGGAAGTTGCTGCAAAAAATTTTGGAATTGTTGCCGTGGATAAAAATTTAAAGGTTGTTGGCTTTGAGGAGAAGCCTGAAAATCCCACACCCCTTCCTGGAGATGAAGATTTTTGCTTAGCATCTATGGGAAATTATACTTTTAACCCTAAGACTTTGTTGGAGGAACTTGAAATGGATTCTGCAAAGGAGTATTCTGAGGACAGAAGTAAAATAGCTCAAAACCCTAGCCGATTTTCAAGTTACGATTTTGGTTTTGATGTTATCCCTGCAATGCTTAGAAAAGGGCGAAAGATTTTTGCTTACGATTTTACCGAAGAACTTGTTCCTGGTGCAGTTGATGATGAGAGGGGTTTTTGGAGAGATATTGGAAATTTAGACCAATTTTATGACGCTAATATGGAAATGAGGCAAGTTACTCCTCCTCTTAATTTGTATAACTCTAAGTGGCCTGTACTTACTTATGTTTTGTCTCCTCAACCCGCAAAATTTGTAGGTGCGGAGAAAGATTATCCTGGAGTTGCTCTTGAGTCAATTGTTGCTAACGGCAGTATTGTTAGCCATAGCAATGTTCAAAGATCTGTTTTATCTTATAACTGTCATGTTGAGGGGGCTCAAATTTACGATTCTATTTTGCTTGGTGATAATGTAGTTCAGCCAGGCAGTTTGATAAGAAGAGCGATTCTTGACAAGAATGTTATTGTACCTAAAGGGGAGACTATTGGTGTTGATTTGGAAAAAGATCTCTCAAGGGGATTCACAATTTCTCAAGGAGGAATTATCGTAGTCCCGAGGGGATATAAGTTTAGCTGAGTGTTTTAATAATTTTATTTACTCTTTCAGCATAATTTCTCGCTTTTCCATGGGAAGTATCTATTGAAATCTTTTTTTCTATGGATTTTTTGAACAATTCATTATAGCACTCATCTCTTATTCTTATCAGCTCGGGATTTTCAATTAACTCTCTGTGGTATTTGTTGTCTAAAGATTTTTTCAGCCTTTTTATTCTTTCATCTTCAGAAACGTTTACATAAACTAACAAATCTGGTTTTAGTAATATAGGCTTTATTAGTCTTATAATTATTTTGTTGTAAAGTTTATTGTTTTCAGGGATATATGTTTCAATTGACTGAATGTATCGGTCTTTTATGAATATTTTTCCTTTCTTTATAGCTGGCTTTATAATGAAGTTTGATATGTACACCAAACCTAGAATAAAAATTACCGTTGATTCGAGTTTTTTGAGTGTATGTCCTAATTGATTTTCTGGTAGAAAGCCTTTGTGATAAATTATTTTCTTGCAATCTATTAATTTTCTATTGTTTTTTATTATATCTTTTATTATTGTGGTTTTCCCTCCTCCGTCCAGGCCTTCAAAAACAATGAATAATCCCTTTTCCATATTTCATATTATCTCTTTTAGTTTATATTTTCTTAATGGACACACATAGCCAATTTTCTCATTTCCCGATATATTTTCGAAATAGGAAGAATAATCAAAACAGCAACTTTTGGTTCTCTTCTCTAGTTTTACTGTCTCTTTTATATTCCTGCCTTTTATGCTTCCTATAGGTTTTCTTCTTGATGCTTGAATACTGCAAGAATAAATGTCTCCGTTAGGAAGAACGTGAAGAGGAAATATGCCTCTATCAAGCCAGCAAGCAGTATCTAATTGAAATTTTTCCTCTAAAAACGGGATGCCAATATATACTCTTTCATTTTTCCTATATGTTGATAGATTTTCTCTTATAAAATTTAACCATTTTATTGGATGGATGCCATCAGGATATTCCCCACCTCTTCCAGTTGGTGTGAAATAGCATATTCTGTGTTCATCAACGCGAATTTTTTCACATAGTTCAATTACTTTAGGAAGGTCATAAAGATTTGAGTTGGCTGCTACGGTATTTACTTTTATGAAAAAACCGTAATCCTTAACCAGTTTTATCTTTTCAAGAGTTAAATTGAATTCTTCCTCACCTTTTTTTCTTATTGCGTTGTGTGTACTAGAATTGGATCCATCTAAACTTATAGCTATCGATTCCAACCCGCTTATTTTTAATTCTTGAAGTAAATTATCTGTTAAATATGCACCATTTGTCAACAGCTTAACCTTATACCCTAAACTAACTCCACTCTTTACTATTTTTTGCAGATCTTTTCTAAGTGTTGGTTCTCCCCCACTTATATCCAGGCCTTGGTTTTCACCTTCCCTGGCTTCTTTTAAGAAATCTATCCACTCTTGCGTTGAGCATTCTTCTATTTTCTTTATTCCTGAATCAAAAGAGCAGTGTGTGCATAAGTAGTTACACCTATTTGTTATGTTTACTGTGATGTTTCCTATTTTATTTTCCATTCGGATCACCTATATAGGTGCATAGGTAATTTTCATGTACCCGAATACCTTTATGGCTTGGCTTTCTTGACGGAAACTTTGGAAGCTTTACTCCTTCTAACTCAAGCTTTTTTATGCAATAGGGATCTGCGCTATCTATGCTTCCATTAACAAGATAAGTTCGCGCAGCACATCCTCCTTTGCAGGAGTTTATGTATTCACAGCCCAGATTATGGCACTCTGTCGGGATTTCTGCATTTCTTTTTCTCATTGCCTGAAACTGTTCTGAATTAACTATGTCAAATATATCTTCTTTTAACAAGTCTCCCACTTTATAATCATGAAGATAGACGCAAGGAGAAACCGGAACTTTTCCTTCAGGAGTTTTAGAATGAACTCTCATTGATGTTGTCCCGCAGGGACATCCCCCACCATTGTATTCACATAATGCTGCCAATAATGACTCTCCAAGAACTGCAGTTTCGGTTCTTTCTATGAGATAGTGGAAGCTTTTATAGAATTCTTCAGGTGTTTGAAATAATTTTTTATGGTGACTGTCTGTTGGCTTTAGAGGGTTAATTCTTATTTCTGCATCATATTCTTTTGCCAATTCTATAAGCCCCTCTAAATGCTTATTTGAAGTGTTCCAGTTCATCCCACATGTGACTATGCTATGGGTTACTTTTTTATCTTTACAGAGCTGAAGGGCTTTTAGTGCATGGGCATATATCCCTTCACCCCTGTTTCTATCATGTTCAGCTTCAAAAGGAGAGTCTAGAGAGATGTCCCAGTCGTTTACCAAATCGAATGCTTCCGGATCTCTTCTATCGAGTTCTGTTGCAGTAATCCCATATGTTGTGATTCCTACCACAATTTCAGAACTGTGAATCTTTTTTATCATATATGGCAAGACACTTTTGTTTATGTCTGGACCGTTTGTGTATATTGGTTCGTTTCCTCCAAGGTTTAGTGTTTTTACTCCCAGGTTTAAGAGTTGGTTTACAACTATATCTACCTCCCCATTATGCAAGTCTGTTTTTCCTCTTCTAACTTTCCACGAGTAGCAGTGTTTACATTTGGCGTCGCAAAAATTTCCAATAGTCCAACCAACATTTTTTATCGTGTTGTTTTCTTTAGTTATTCTTTCAAGAGTTTTCATATTTAGTTATTCGTTGTTTTAGTTGGGCAAGGTTATACGACTTCATTTGGCCTCTATATCTTCTAGCTGCCCGAGTGTAGTAATTGTGACCTTCTAGAAAATTTACAGAGTCCTGATACCAAGATTTTTTGTCAGTTATTCCAAATTCTTGCCTAAGAGCTTCGTTTTTCTCAAAGAAGTCTTCTCTGCCTAAATTGTCAAGATCTGCATCACAAATTATTCTTTCGAGCAAATTTTTAGGGTTTGTTGGAAGTTTTGTGGCCATAACGAGACTTTTAACTCTGTAAACTTGACTGGGAGTATATCCCATAGTGGGTAGAAAGTATTCTCCCCTCTCTATGCTTCTTTCCTCATTATCTTTTCTTCCAACTTCACTTATTATGTCATGAATATATCCTGCAGTTTCTAATAGAAATATTCCTTCGCTGTTTATCCCTTCCTTAATAGCCAGCTCTCTTGACACTCTGGCCACGTCTTCAGCATGCTTAAAATTGTGATAGGGAAGGTCTTTCATGTTTTTCATTACGTAATCCCTAACTATGAGTATTCTCTTTCCGTTTTCTGCATCCATACTTATTTTATATATTAGGAATATATGAATGTTATTTGTGAAATATACTTGAAAACCGTAATATTTAAATAGAATATTAGTTTTAACAGTGTATGAGACATGTTCCACACATTGATCCTAAAGACAAGGTTAAATTAGATCTTAAAGATAGGAAAATATTAAGTCTATTGGGAGAGAATTCAAGGTTGCCATCAACAAAGATTTCCAAGGTTGTTAGCCTTTCTAGGGATGCTGTCAGCCATAGAATTAAAATGTATGAAAATAAGGGGTTAATTCAGGGATACAAAACGGTTACAGACATTAGAAAATTTGGATACGAGAATTATCATATTTTTATAAGACTTAATAAACCTTCAAAGGAGAATGAGAGAAAGGTTGTTGATTCTTTAAGTGCCCACTCTTTTGTCAGGGCAATTCTTAAATTTAGCGGGAAATACGACCTTGAAATTGCGGTTATTGCTAAATCAGTTTCTCATTTAGAGCTTATTGTAGAAACAATACTTTTTGAGTGTTCGCTATATGTTCTTGACTATGATATATTAATTGTTACTGGCAATTATATTAGTCGCACATTCCCTAAGAATTTTTTAGGAGATGATTTAAGAATAATCTCCAAAGTTACATTAAAAACTAAAAACCGGAACGGTTATTCTGCCGATAAAAAAGACTTTGAAATACTCAAAATTCTTGCTAATAATTCTAGAATTCAGTTATATAAAATTGCTGAGAAGGTAAAAATGTCTCCCGATTCAGTAAATTATCGGATTAAGAAAATGCAGGAAGCTGGCTATATCTCTAAGTTTATTCCTGCTATAAATTATTCTCTTTTAGGCAGAAGTGTTTATGCAATTCTTCTTAATACGAGAATATTAACTAAAAAAGAAGAAGATGACTTGAAAAAATTCTTTACGCATGATTTGAATGTTATATGGGCTGTGAAAACTCTGGGCAAATATAATCTTCTCTTTTATCTCTGCACTGAGAATCAAACAGATATTCACAATACGATAAATAATATGAGAACTTTATTTCCGGAGAAAATTAAAGATTACGAGACGCTTATAGCATACGAGGAGTACAAGTATACTTATCTTCCTGATGTTTTGTTTGAATAACTCTATTAAGAATTTTTTGGATCGTATACGTCTTCTTGTGATAGCTCTCTGTACGATCTTTTTCCTGTAGCCATAAGCAAGTGATCTAAACCTGATCTTATATTATTGAAGTAGTTACCAACTCTTTGCCCTTTAACATCAACATCTAAACCTCTTTGAAGGTGTTCATCATGAGTAGTTATTCCCGTTGGACATGTTCCCTTGTTGCACTCAAGAGCTTGGATACAGCCTAGTGCAAGCAGTGGTCCTCTTCCAGTGTAGACTGCGTCAGCTCCTTCTGCAAGTGCTTTGAACTGTTCAGCTGGAGTTACGAGTTTACCAGAAGCAATTATTTTTGTCCTATTTCTTACACCTTTATTCTTTAGAATATAATCTGCTCTTTTTAATCCTACAGCTATTGGCATTCCAACATCATCTATAAAGTCCTGAGGCGCAGCTCCAGTTCCTCCCTCAGCCCCATCAATTGCAATATAGTCTGGAAAAACTCCTTGTCTTGTCATTTCATCAACTAAGCCTTGGAATTCGTCATCTCTTCCGTAACACATTTTTATTCCAGTTGGCAAACCCGAAACTCTCTGGACTCTATCTATGAATTTAATTGTATTCTCATAATTATCACATTCTATCTGACGTGGAGGAGAAATAACATCTTGCCCTAGAGGGATTCCTCTGGTTTTGGCAAGTTTAGGAGTTACTTTTTCTTTAGGTAAAAATCCACCCGCTCCAGGTTTAGCCCCCTGGGAGAATTTTATCTCTATCATTTTAACATTATTATTTGAAGCGATTTCTCTTAATTTATCATCATTTAAACTTTGATCTGAATTGGCCACGCCGAATTTTGCAGTTCCCATCTGATAGATAATGTCACACCCTCCTGAAAGATGATATTCGCTTAAACCACCCTCTCCCGTGCTCATCGGAACTCCGGCAATTTTTGCTCCTTTAGATAAAGCCCTTACAGCCCTATCTCCTAAAGCCCCATAGCTCATTCCACTTATCATTACCGGGTGAGTTATTGTGTAGCTGGTTGAAAGGTTTCTTTCCTCTCCAAAGGTTAATGAGAAAGGTTCAACATCCTTTGATGATTTGGGGAATAAAGATTGTAAAATCATTGGCCTATCAACAAGGTCTTCAAGAGTTCCGAATGCAACAGTTTTTATGGGTTCGTTTTTTGCGAGCCTGTAAACATAAGATCTGATTCTTCTGCTGAAGGGTCTTTCTTCTGTGTCTGAAGCAAAAAAGTATTGTCTTAATTCAGGACCAAGACTTTCTAACGCGTATCTTAATCCCCCAAAAAGCCCGAAGTTTTGTAATATGGTGTGCTTCTTTTGTCCGTATCTTAGGTAACTGTCTGCAACAGCTAAACTTCCTACAACTCCTGCTGCAGTATAGTGATCACTAAGTCCGAGAGCGGCTGCTCCTAGAGGCAAAGCTACCTGAATTCCTGTCGAAATGTTCTTGAAATTAAATCCGCTTTTCATTTTTGAACGTTGAACTTTCATAGAAATCTCGGTTTAAAAACCTTGCTATTTTGTCACTACTTTATAGAAACAATAAAAGTAGTTTTTGAGGGAAAGTAACTGAATGCCTGGGCAGTAGACATAGACATTGTGGCTAATTTGAGTGAGCTATTTTTTCTAGGCTGATCATAGCCTTAATTGTAATACTTCAAGGCTGACTGGATTTATAAGGGTTGTCGAGATGGAAGTGATGGATCACTTAACTAACAATTTTATCTTTCACTTTATCTTCCTTATAGCCCAAAATACAAATAAAGTCAGCAAATAGATTACTATACCACTTAAAAAGAAGCCAATTAGGTACAATCCTAATTCTAATAAGAGCCTCAAATAAATGGATGACGTGAGTCCTATAAAGAAAATTTCTGCAAACAAGATAAAAATAACCGCAACTCCTATGAGAATTTTATACACCTTTTTAGCAGTCTCATCCTTGTTAAAGACGTAAAAATAAAATGAGAATCCAGCCATAGCAATAGAAGCTGTAGAAATAAGAATCAATAGGGTATCAATTTCTGAAAATCCAGACAGTTTTGGCATTGACCAAAAGATATCAATTACTAGTCCTACAAAGAAATAGTTCATAAAATCTTTTTCAATTTTTTTATTTTTCATGTCTAAATTTAAAATCCGTTTTATTTAAATTTTTCATTTTGTTCTTTTTTTCTAAACCACAAATTCCACAAAAATCCTCCAGAAAATATGAAATTTATAATTGAGAAAACTAACCAATACTTGCTAGTAGCTAGGGTAATTCTGATATATTCTTCAATTGAATCAGTAATCATAGAGATTATTTCTGGTTTAACTACTCCCCACATAAAGATTAGTAGAAGGTAGTAAACTGAAAATACCAAGTTGAATTTTGGTAATTTCTTTCTTAAAACAAGAATAATAGAAATTATGCTAAACAGTACTAGTACAGCTATAATTGATCCTGCCAAATACATTTGGAATGACCATGCAAAAATGAATCGACTGTATTCTGGGGTTAGACCTAAAACTCTGATAAGAATCCCCCTAATCGAAACCAAAAATACAAATCCATAAAATGCTGTTAAAAACCATTTGTATTTTCTTTCCACTTTCCCAATTTCCCACTTATTTTTTAGAGTTTTGTTTTTATCTCAAATTAAACTTCTTTCTTATTTCTTACTTTTTTTGTTTCGGCTTTCGCTTTTCTTTAGCTCATTTAAACCAAGGGGAAGAACCCATTTACCGTCCCCCATAGTCATTGTTGAAGGAATGACCATCATAAGCGTGTTCTTTTCTGTGCCTATTTCTTGGAAAGTTTGGAGTTCACGTAGACGTAATGCTGAGTGGCTATTCTCATATAATTTAGAGGCTTCATGGAATTTCTTTGAGGCTTCAAACTCACCTTGTGCTTTTGTCACCCTTGCTTCTTTTTCCTGCACTGCCTCAGCTTGTTTTGACATAGCACGAATTAACTCTTTTGGAAGCTCAATGTTATTAATCTGGACTGCTTTAACCTCAACTCCCCAATCTTTTTTCTCTTTTGCATTTTTGTCATCAATGGCTTCGTTAAGCATTCCAAGCAGTTTTTTTGCAATATCTTCACGATCAGACAGACTTTCTTTCATTGTTTTGTTTCCAATAATTTCTTTTAGCTCAGATGAAGCTTTTGCTTCAAGCTGCTCTTCAAGATCCTCTACATTCAAGACGACTTTTTCTGGCTCTACAACTCTATAAAATACAACTCCATCTATCTTCAAATTGACCTGGTCTTTAGTCATTACTTCTTGTGGAGGAAGCCCTATTGTGGTTTGACGAATATCTATTCTACGATACGTTTGGATAAATGGAATTACAATTCTTAGACCTGGCGTCATTAAGCTTGAATATCTACCTAGAGTAAATTTGACTCCTCTTTCGTATTGATTGATGATTTTCAAAGAAGTTACTAATGTAACAAAGATTATGATCCCTGCAATGAGGAAGCCAGTGAGTGCCATAGTTTAGAGCATTTGACTTAATATTTAAGCTTTTCTAGTTAAAACCTTACTTTACTATCTTGCAGCAACTTAATCATTAGCTCAATAAATGGCCTAAGATCCCCGTCAATTGTCGCTTTGTTCAGGGCATTGTAATAATCAAACTTGGTTTTGCTTGGAATATTAATCATGGGATAATTATTCTTGTGAAGTATAAAATTCATTAATAATCTCCCAACTCTTCCATTTCCATCTACAAACGGATGGATTGTCTCAAAAGCAACATGAAAATAAGATGCAACGATCAAAGGATGCAGTTTCTTCCTGTTTTTTGAATACCAAGACAAAAGTGTCTTCATTTCATTTGATACTTCTTCAGGCTTTGGAGGCATCCAGTCTCTTCCTCTAATAAAAACCTGGACATTTCTATAACTGCCAACTTGGCTGTTTAACTCCTCTCTTAATGTGTTTTCAACAACTAGCTTGTGTAATTCACGTATAAACGCTTTGGTTAAATCTCCTTTATGACTAAGCATTTTATCAAATGCTTTTTTATGATTAAGAGTTTCATTAATTTCTCTTAAGGATTTGGATTTAGGAACAATCTTTTCAAATAGTAGGAATGAAGTTTCCTCAAGGCTTAGTGTATTGCCTTCAATTGCTGTTGAATCATAAGTGAATAAAGAAACAAATGACTCATAACGATTTTCAAGAGAAACTTTTGACTCTTTTTGATATGATTCTTTAATATGATTTAAAGCACTAACTTCTTCTTTTGTTAAAAGACTTGATAATATAGAAAGCTCTTTATCAGCAGTCTCCTCTTTATCCTTTAATTTTTTTCTTTCCAAATCAACGCCTAGGTAAACTCTTTTCTTCCTGAATTTGTTTTTTTCCCTTACATTATGAACCCTGTAATAGTATTTCTTTCCATTTTTCTCCTTAATCTCGGTATATACCATAATATCTATACGGGCACAGATTATATAAATCTTTCTAATTAGTGCCCGTAACTTATAGCGGGCACATATAAAGGAAATAATTAATATGTGTGCACCCAAAACTCGATGATCATCTGTTTAGAATATCATTGTCTCTTGGCTTGGAACTCCGGCAAGCAAGAATTTCTTTCCATTTGCGGCTTTTTTTGCCTCTTCAGTAACTTCCTTCAAATTTTTACCATGAGCAAGAATTTTAGTATCAGAAACAGCAATCCACTCCCCGCTAAACTAGCTAACATCTGCTTCCATAAAATACTGATAATTTGATTCTGGTATTGTTTTAGCCATATTAAACCAATGTCTCCAAGAATTTTAAAGCTTACGTTTTGGCTTTGAAAAAGTACATCACTTCCAAATCACAAAATGATAACACGCCCCGACCGGGATTCGAACCCGGGTCACGGCCGTTCTCTAGGCGCGGATTTCTCCGCGTCTTGTTCGTTAGAACCTTAAAACCTCTTGAAAAGATTTCAAAAGGCAGTCAAAAGACGCTTGTCCAAGAGGACAGAGATTATTGTCTCAACGACTAAATCTCAGCGTGATTTAGAAATTCTTTCGAATTTCTTCAACAAATGCCAATTGGCGTTTGCCGTTTGAGAGGGCCGCATTCTTGGCCTCTGAACTATCGGGGCTTATATGTCTTTTTCCCGGCTGTTCTAGGAATTTATTCCTTTTGAACTATCGGGGCTGAAAACAACCTGCGGTTTTTTTCGATTTTCCCTTTTTGTTCGGAAGAGCGATTTTTTTAACTGCCTCCGATGAAAATCGCGTGTTATCTTAAGGCTTGATTTTACGAAAATTTCACGAGAAATTGTTTTATAAGCTTATTGATTTTATGTGTTTATAATTATGATTTAAGACATAAATGCTTATATAGTATTTCTCATCCAATAAGGAATGGTAAAAAGTCCAGAAATTAAAGAAACAGTTGAGAAAAACCTTAAGAAATACTCAAAACTTGCCGAATCAACAGCATTATCTTCCTCCGAGCCATACACCAATAATTCTTTCGCCATAGACACCTTGGCTATTACAGTTTTAGGTGGAAAGAAAGACCTCGTTTCATTGTGTGATAGCATTGCAAAGAAGATAAATACGCAAAATAAAGCACCTGAAGCTCGAGCAATGTACAGATTGGCAGTTGCTTATGAAATAAACAGTCAGCTTGACGAAATCGCAAAAGAGAATTATAGAGCTGGCGCGTGATTTTATCTCTTAAACGCTCAAGATTAAATAGATTCTGGACTTACGAAATGTTTATATTCCCCACTTTATTTGACAAAACATGGCAGATGAGAATTGTCCGAAATGCAAGGGAACAGGAAGGGTTAGAACTGAGAATGGGACTATTCAAACTTGTTTTGATTGTTTAATGAAAGGAGAAATGGATCAGCACGATAAAAAGATAAAAAGTGCTGAAGAATTAGGGATAAAGTTATAATTCTAATTACTTATTAAAAGAACGATTAATATTCCAAGTGTGTTTAGGATTACGGATATAATAGCCAGAGTTTTCTGTTTTATAGAAGTTAATCCGGCAAGAATAGTTACTCCCGCTTCGTCTGGAAGAGGTGAAGCTATAAGTATTCCAGCGAAAAAGTAAAGCAAACCTCTCTTTATTTTTAGGCTAAAGTGATTATCAAAAAAACTATTGAAAGACTTTAAGGTTTTTGTTTTGGAAAGACTGTTAAATTCGTCCTTAAATGAGAATTTTACAAAATTGAAAATTATCAAATCTGTGGCGAGGGAGCCAATTCCTCCAAAAATTGCTGCCAAAAAGATGTTTTCTGGTTTAAGTGCAATGAAAAAACCTGTTGCGAATGGCGCTGAAAATCCGAATGAATAAAGCATTCCTCCGATGAATGTTCCAAAATAACTTAGGTCTTCCAAGTTATTTATCCAAGTGCTTACCGAAGGGTTACGAAAGAGAAAGTAAGCTAAAGCGATAAATAAAACGAGGATTGTTATTTTTGGATATTTGAACCTTTTCATTTTATTAGTTTATAGCCCCTCCAGGATTCGAACCTGGGTCCCGAGGCCCAGAACCTCGTATACTTGACCGCTGTACTAAGGGGCTTTATTATCCTAAACTTGTGAAAAGGTTTTAGTTTTTAAAACCTATCTCTGAAAAGTTCATTGCTAACTTAACGGGTGCTATCTAAAAGAAAAATAAATAAAGAGCTGATTTCTCAATACCTTATGGGAAAGAAATTCAGAAAATTAGTTGTTTTTGACAATATTATTTTAACTAAAGAGCAAAGAGAAAGACTAAAAAATTGTGCAGAAGAAACCTTATTCTACGCTCATACTACAGACGCTAATGAGGTTAAAACTAAAATTAAAGGTGCTGATGCTGTGATTAATTGTTGGACTGTGATAGATGAAAACACACTAGATGGGAGTAAAGTTAAATACATTGGAAATTGGGGACATTGGTGGAAACATAGAGTTATATTAAGTGAAGAAAGATTAAAGGAATTAGGTATTCATCTTGATTATATCCCTGATTATGGAACTGATGCTGTAGCAGAGGTTGTTTGGGCAGGCATTTTGGCTTTATCAAAAAATTTAGAGAAATGGCACAAAGATGCTGGAACAGGAAAGTGGGTTTTTGAAAATATCAAAAAAGGAGAAAAAGAAATTAATCCTGAAGAAGTTGGAGAGCAATTAATTATTGAGAAAAAACTTGGTATTGTTGGAATGGGAAGAATAGGGAATAGAGTGGCTGAAATAGGGAAAAAAGGATTTGGGATGAAAGTGTTTTATAATTCCAGAACTAGAAAAGAAGAGGTAGAGAAAGAGGGAATAACCTTTTTGTCATTAGAAGAATTATTCAAAACTTGCGATGTTATCTCAATACATGTGTCTCCAGATATTCCAGATAATTTCATATCTAAAAAACTTCTTAATTCTATGAAAGATGGAGCAATTTTTGTTAATACAAGTGTGGGGAATTCTATTGACCAAAATGCTTTAATAGATCTTTTAAAAGAAGGCAAAATAAACGCTTTCCTAGATGTGTATGAAAAATTCCCCCCTAAAAAAGAATTGAAAAACCTCCCAAATGTATTATTTACTTATAGATTAGGGTGGTTTACTAAAGAATCTCTTAAAAAGAAAGGGGAAAAACTGGTTTCTAATGTTGAAAATTATTTAATAAATTTACCTTAATACACTTAGTTATTTACTGATAGTTTAATCAAATCCAGCCATTTATTATCATTCTCTAATCTTAGGTCAGTAGCCAATTCATAAGGACACTTGTTTAATGCCTGATGTTTTGTGATGAAATTATAATAAACAACAAATCCTTTCATTATTGCATTAGCACTCTCTACACTTCCATGAAACCCTCTAAATGTTTTTGTTCTGTGTCTTATTGAGTTATGCAATCTTTCAACAATAATATTAAATCCTTCACCTTTAGAAGCGTTTACTCTATTGTGTTCAACCCCGAAATATTTATTTTTCTTTTTTAATCCGAAAGTTTTTCTTATAGCATCCTCGTAAGCCAAAAGTCCATCAGTTGTTATCTTCTCAAATTGTTTTTCTGTTTTCTTTTTGGCTTGTCTTAACACTTGTTTTATTTCTTCTTGCTCTCTTGCCTTAACATATTCAGAAGCAACCATAAAACGAGTTTTAGTGTCAATAGAGTTAATAAGCCAGTTTCTATCTGTGCCTTTTTTATTTGGAAATTTTCGTCTACTGTATTCCATTTCATCTACTTGTAGCTCTTTTCCAACTTGGAGCTTGAGGTTATCTGTAAACTTACTTATTTTCTTGGAATATCTAACAATCCACTTATAAATTGAAACATCTGAACTATTGTGGGGATAAAAGGCTCTCAAATGCTCTCTTATCTTTCTTGTGCTTACACCTCTATAAAACAAGTCAAGGCATAGGGTTATCTTTTTGGGGCTATTCCTCATTCTCTTAAAACTATCATCTAAGACAAATCTGTGGGAACATTCTTTACATTTATATCTTTGAATAAGTCCTCTATTCTCGGTTTGCCTTAATCCATTTTTCTTAACATTCTGCCCTTTACAACTCTCGCAGTTTATCTTTATATTACTTTGTTTAGTCATACTATATATAGTAATAAGAAGTATATAAACCTTTCTATTATAAAGTATAACTTTGTATAGTAACATTTATATAGTAGTTTTACTAATAGTTATTATGCCAGAAATTAAAATAGAAGTGAAGGGATATAAGTGTAACAACTGCAAATATGAGTGGGTACCTCGTTCTCCAAAAGAAAAGCCCCTAATCTGTCCGAAATGCAAAAGTGCAAGATGGGACAAAGAGCCAAAGAAGAAAAAGACTTAAATTTTTTTAATGCTCCTAACACCCGCTAAGTTAGCAGTAAATCTGAAAAGGAAATCTTTTTATACTTTTTATTCCTGAGGTATTTATGGCAATAGGGGTAATTTTGTTTATAGCGGTTGTAGCAATATTTGTAATATGGCTCTTAGTAGAATTTAAAAGAGCCAGACATAAATTTTTTGCAATATTCATGATAGCTTTAATCCTATTTTCATATTTTAGCTTCACATATGTTGCTAAAAAGAACGACGTTGACTTAAGCTCGGTCCCAGGAATTATTGGTGGAGGAAAAGTTTATCTTTCATGGCTCGGATCCTTATTTGGAAATGTTAAGGCTATATCTGGCTATGCAGTAAATATGGACTGGAAAAGCAGCAATGAGACAAAATCAAAAAAATGAGGCTTGTCGTGTTTGCCATTATGTTTTTCTTCTTTGGATCTTTGCTTATTATAAGCAATAATGACCTCCCTCTAAACAGCCAAGAAAATTTCCATAAGTTTGGAGTTCTCTGTCTTGAGTGGACAGACAAGGTATTTGATAACTTTGGAAAACTGTCTGGAAGTGTGGTTAGCATGGATTGGAATCCCTAGCAATATTTATAAACTATAAAACCTATGTACTAGTATAAGAGGTTGACATGGCAAAAAAAAGAGCAAAAAGGGTTACCAAGCCTGCTGGGGTTTCAAAGGCTTCCAAAAAACCAGTAAGATATATTCAACCCAAGAAGAGAAGTGGAATGAAGCTGGTTGTAAACAACTTTTTCTTATTCTTGATATTAATGATAGTGTCTATCTTGCTTGGATTTGTGTTTACGGATCCTATTGTTGATGAATTATTCTGGATGCTTACTATGCTTACTGCTTTTATTTGCTTGGCATTGGTCTTAGTTATGTTAATTCTATTATTTATGAACGCTCTTAAGAAATAAAGATTACTTATTTTATTGGCCAGGATATGGCTGAATCATTGCCTGTTGTGAATCTATAATTTGCGTGGGTCACACACTTTAACTCGTATTCCAAATAAGTTTTGGCTTTTTCAAGATCTCCGAGAGCTTTAACAACACCCCTGCCACCAAAATAATGCCAGTCAATTCTGGCACCTGATTTTTCAGCCGCCGATTTCACAATACTCTCAATCTCCACTGCACTAAGATTTATAATCGTTGCAAGATGATACCCTTTCTTAAAGACCTTTTTATCACAATTGGGAAGTGAATTTTCTAATGTTTGTGCCATAAAAGTATCACATTCATTATATTTATAAGTATTTAGATGATAAACTTTATTAATGAATTTCTTTTGAATAAATTATTGCCACAGTAGCTCAGTCGGTTTAGAGCATTGCATTGGTATGAACCTTTTGGAAAGGTTCCCAAACCAGAAGTTTTACAAAGATGCAAAGGTCGGGAGTTCGATTCTCCCCTGTGGCTTTAGAATTAATATCTTGAATTCAATTTTCAGATGTGATTTAACATCTTAAAGAGTTCCTCTAGGTCAATTTCAAGCAGAGCAACAGGTATTCTTATTTTCCAGTTTTTCAATATTTTTGGGTGAATTTCTCCTAAATATCCTATAATTTTTCCTTCAATCATAATCTCAGCAACTCTTCCATCAATAAACCAATCTGGAAAAGATGTAGGTTCTTTGAGCATGAACTTGAGACCTACCATCTTCCCTAAATATTCAAGAACTTGCCTTATATCTGTAAATTTCCCGGGAGAAAGACCAATGGAAAGTCTATTCTCCTCAACTACAATTCCATTATAGGTCCTAAATACTTTTCCGGTTTCGTAAATCTTTTGAGGGTATTCTGAATCGACGTGACTCGAGAATATCTTTAATAGATAATGGCTGAGGTCTTTTCTTAAAATATTGTATTCTGTCTTAGACTCGACAACTTCAACAAAATCTTTTTTCTGTCTCTCGAGAATACCCATTTTAATGAACTGATCGTTTTTCTGAGTTAAGTGAAAATTAGAGACCTCCATTAAGCCCAATCCTGAAAGAATTTCTGCAATCTTTCTTTTTATCAATTCGTTCTTATCCTCTTCACCAATTCCAGAAATGTCGGGGATTACCTCTTCAAAATTATTATACCCATATGCGATCGCAATATCTTCAATTATATCCACCTCGTGCATGATATCTACTCTCCAAGATGGAATATCAACAGACTTGGCAGAATAATTATATCCCATTTTCTCAAGAAGTTCCTTTACATCTTTTTCTTTTAGTTCAAGCCCTAGAAGTTTGTTTGCATTATCGATGGAAATCTTTATTTTAGTCGGAGTGAGATTAGGAGTAACTTCTTTCTTTCCATATTTTAATGTCATCTGTGAGATATTTCCACCCATATCTGCAAATACACTCACAAGAATATTAAGGCATTTGTTAAGAACATTGAAATCAAATCCGGAACACTCTATAAAAATATCCTTTGTGTTCGTGTCAATTTTCCCGGTATGCTGAGAATTAATTATTGGGGGCATGCTCAAGATCTTATCTTCAGAATCGACAAAAATAGGGAACTTAGCTTTTCCAGCAAGAAGATGAGAATATTCTTTTCCAGCTGGGTGTTTTTGCAGTATTTCAATACCCGACATCTCTTTTTCAACACCAAGAGGAACGAATTTTATCTTCTCGGGTTCAAGTGCCTTGAAAGTAATAGGGAGTTTGATTTTGTCAAGAGGGTATATTCCCAAGGCCACTTTTTTCCTTTTTCGGCCTACTGTCAAGTGAAGCTTTTCTTGGATGTCTATTATCTCTTTAATTTTCTCATCATCTAGTTTCAATCCAGTTACAATAGCGCAAGCAGTAAAAGGCCTTATTTCTTTAACAGAAGAATCTATCTCAACAACGAAGTCTTTTTTTGGAGGACTAGCTTTGTATTTCTTAAGTCCAGTTTCTTTTCCCATAAAAGCCAAAAATGCTCTCTTAAAGCCATGATAAGAAAGCAAATCAGGTCTATTAGGATATATTTCTATCTCAATTTCTTCATCATTAATACTGTATATTGGAGTCCCCATTAGAGAAATCTTGTCTTTCATCTTCTCATCAAGCTTTCCAATTTCTTTCTCAAAAAGTTTTCTGTTTATTTTTACGTTAGCCATTGAAAATAAAAACCTATGCTGGTTTTTGATCCTGCATTAATTTATTTCGATTTTCCATTTCTGTTGCAGAAGGGCGATTTTTCTCTTTGCCTCCGACGAAAATCGCATGAAAACATCCTGCGGGTTTTTCACAATTCCAGCATCCAAGCCGAATCTTTTCTTTGCCTCTGATGGATTCGGACAAAATTTTCGCATTTCCAAATGTTTCTTCATATTAGTATCTTTTATTTATTTCAATTATTTTATTTTCTATAGCCTTTGCAACATCCACGTCAATGTTTTTTGCTAAAAGCAATGTACTTATTATTACATCTGTGAATTCTTTTTCTAGGTTTTCTTTGTCTTTTTTTGACAGCTTTTCTTTTCTTTGCAAGGACATCCTACTTAATATTTCATCACATAACTCTCCGTATTCCTCACCTACCTTTACTGTTCTTGCTAAGGTTCTTTTTTCTTCATCTGCATAATGCCCAAATTTTTCTTTGAGTCTTTTGTCTTCAAGGGTTGTGAACTCCATTAATTCTCTTATTTCCATTTATTTCATCCAAAATTTAATTTTCTTTAGCTGATCTAGATCGTTCTTGTAAAGATCTCTCAGATCTTTTATACCGTAATCCGACATTATTATTCTGTCAAACCCCGGGCCCCAGGCTAAAATAGTGATGTTCTTTCCTAAAAGAGGAATAGTCACTTCTGGTCTAAAAATGCCCGCCCCTCCAAGCTCAAGCCATGTTTTTCTATCCTCATGCCAGAAGGAAATTTCAACGCTAGGCTCGGTGTAAGGATAATAGCACGGTCTAAATCTTATTTTTTCATAACCCATTTTTTTGAAAAATTCTCTTAAATATCCTAGAAGATGCCTGAAATTTGCATTCTTGTCTACAACAATTCCTTCTGTTTGGTTAAATTCAAATCCATGGCTCCAATCAACTGTTTCATTTCGAAAAACTTTTCCTATGGCAAAGAATTTTGCGGGAAGATTTTTTTCAGTCAATTTTGAGATAGTTTCAGAAGAAATTGAAGTAGTGTGGGTTCGTAAAACTAGTTTTTTAGCAATATCTTCATTCCAATCATAATTCCAGCCAGTGCTTCCATCAATGCCTTTTTCGTGCGATTCCTTTACTGCCTTTATTGTCTTCTTATCAGCATTAATGTCTAATTTAATGTCTAAGAAAAGAGTGTCTGCCATTTCTCTAGCCGGATGATCTTGGGGCTGAAACAGTGCATCGAAACACCAGAAGCTGCTTACAACAAGAGGCCCAGTCATCTCTTTAAATCCGAGATCTTTCCATATTGTTCTAGCATAATCTATGGATTGGTTGACAAAATGTCTTTTTCCGCCATATATTGAAGGAACTGGAGAAGTTACATCATATCTCCTAAATTTTTTACCTTTCCAATCTTCGCTGTTTAAAATTTCAGGAGTTATGGACTCTATAAGCTCTTGATCGAGTTTTTTGTTCTTCAACAATTCCTCTCCTAAATCAGTTATCTCAATTTCAATTGAGTTTTTCTCTATAATTTCAAAAATATTTTTTCTATTCCTCAAAGATTCGAACGAATATTTCTGTTCAGGAGTTAGGGAGTTCAAATCTAAAGGAAGGCCATCTAAAAATATTTCTTCAGGCATCTTCCTAGCGATGTCCTCTCTTTCACATGACAAAGTTATCTTTTCCTTGTTTATTTCAATCATGGCCTTCTTTTTTAAGGCTCCAATAGCGGCCTTAAATTCGTCATTTGAGAGTTTGCTTAATTTTTGAGTTTCAGAAAGGCTTAGGATATTCTTTTCATTAAATGTCTCCAAAAGTCGTCTCTCTGGAAGCCCTTTCTTCTTGTATAATGCCCCATTAACACCAAGCTCAACAGTTTTATTTTTTTCTTGATTAATTTTAACAATTCCCTTATTTTGGAGATACCCGAGCGATCTAATAACAGAGATATCATCAAGTCCAGATTCCTTGGCTATTTTTTCGGGAGTCTTTCCCCCTAAGTGTGGAAGAACTTTCCTTTCATGGGGGCTTAAAGATTCAATTAGTTTGTTTATATCTGACATATTTTTAAGAAGGTGTAAGGGGTTAAAAAGTTTTGCAAAACTTTTTAAGTGTATTCTTTAAGAAATTTAAGTAAAAAATGAAAAATAATAATAAAATTAATCCGTTGTTGGTTTTCCAGTTACAAGAATCTTTAATCTTTGAGTTAAGCTTAATCTTTTAGATCTGTTGGTTGGATTCTGCTTTTTTGAATGTTCTACATATTCAAGGCACTGAGAAAGATCTCTTGAAACCATTGGTAAAAGCTTTTCTAAAGTTCTGTCGAATCTTATCTCGATTTCATGATTTCCCTTGTAAACATTAGTTCCATACTTATTCCAGAGGGGAGCAAGAGCGGTTTTTATTTTAAAGTATTGACTATCTGCTTCGGGCATAATAAACTCAGTAATCCTATATTCCTCGGCACCTGGGGCTTCTCCAATCATATCTTTCCAAGTATGAATACTGCCTTCTCCAGAATATATTGGAGTTACTCTTTGTCCATTTATTTCTTCTACCCTGATGTAACTTCTGCAAAATGGAGGTCTGGCGTTTGTTTTTAGTGTTGTGCTTGTCATTTTTTCTCCTTGTTTTTATATTTAATTGCTCAAGTTGTTACAACTTGATAATAACAACTATACAAACATCTATATAAAGCATTGTGGTGGTGATTGCCACCAAAATAGAAACAGATTTAAAGTCTTATGTTTTATCATTAACATGTTTGAAGAAGTATTGAGGGGAATTGGATTAAGTCATAACGAGTCCAGAGTCTATGAATCTTTGATTGTTCTTGGAGAGAGTTCTGTTCAAAAAATATCAGATAAGTCAAAAGTTCATAGAAGAAATGTTTATGATGCCTTAAACAAGTTAATTGGGAAGGGTCTGGCTTCAGAGCTGTTTGTTAATGGAGAAAAAAACTTTAAGGCAACAAGTCCAGAAAGGCTTCTTGGGTTGCTGAAAGAAAAAGAAGAAAGTGTGAATAAGGCACTTCCAGAGATGCTTTCAAGATACGAAAGAATTGAAGAAAAAGAAGAAGCTTATTTTTATAGAGGTATTGAGGGTTTTAAAAATTATTTACAGGATATTCTTAAAACAAAGGAAACCGTTTACTTTATAGGAGCAAAAGGATTTTGGCTTGATGAAAGATTGCAAAATTATCTAACTCATTTCGATAAAGAAAGAAAAAAGCTGGGAATTAAATTTAAGCATCTTTTTGATTATGAGGTTAAAGAACAAAAACCAGAAATATTAAAATTTGTTGGGAAACCTTATAAGTTTCTTCCGAGGAAATATTCAAGTGTGACTGCAATAGATATTTTTGGGCCTTATGTTGTAACTTTTGTTGGAGTTCTTCCTGGAAAATTAGGTGACGAACCAATACAATTTGTGTTAAAAAGTCAGAGGCTTGCCGATGGGTATAGAAAGTTTTTTGAGTTTATGTGGGACAATTGTGAAGAAGATAGAAAGATTTAAATAAGTAATATTACTTATTTTACTTAGGAGGCAAAAAAAGAAAAATGACAAATATGACGCTTGCAATTCCAGAAGATTTGCATAAAATAATGAGAAAACACAATCATATAAGATGGAGCGAAGTAGCAAGGCAAGCAATACAAGACCAAGCAAGAAAATTGGATCTTATGGACAAACTTCTCTCTAAAAGTGAACTGACTGAAGAAGATGCAGAAAGAATAGGTCAGAAAATAAAGCATGGGATTGCTAAAAAACACGGGCTAATCAAATGAAGGTTATAATTGATACTAATAAGATAATTTCTTCATTAATAAAGGAAGGAATTTCTCGTAAAATACTTTTCAATAAAAACTTTGAATTCTTTACTCCAGAGTATTCTACCTCAGAAATTCAAGAACATAAGTCGGAAATTATTGAGAAAACACACCTTAATGATGATGGATTCGAGATTTTACTTTCCTTAATTTTTGAGAGAATAAGTATTATCTCGGGGGATGAATATAAACCCTTTTTTGAAAAATCTAAGAAATTGATTTCTGATCCTGATGATGTATCATTTATTGCAGCTTCTTTAGCCATAAAAGCAGACGGTATTTGGAGTGATGATTATCATTTTCTAGAGCAGAACGAGTTAAAAATTTTAAAGACTAAAGAAATGGTGGATTTGATGGGTAACTTTGAGGAATTATAAATTAACTAGCATCCAAGTCGGCATTCCTAGTACTAAACCTAGGGCCTTAAGCTCGTAAGGGTCTTTCTTAGTCTTTCCTAAGAATGTCATTTTTAGCTTGTGTTTATTGCATAATTCTACATTTTGTCTTATTCTTGCGAGAATAATTTCCTTTTCTTTTTCTCCTGCGTTTATCAATTCGTCAAGGTTTATTGCAATAATTACTCCTTTTTTGGATGCTTCTTTTGCCATAACATTATCCAAACCAGAATTTCTTTGTTTCTGCCAGTCTTTTCTTCCTGAAAGGCTTATTAAAAAAACATCTATTTTTTCTTTCTCAAGAATTTTCCTGTTTAGCTCATCATCGTTGCTTGTGAAGACTATTGTTTTATCTTTGTTCTTTTTTATTTCTGCTCTCGCTTTCTCGAAATTTTCGGATTTAATTATGATTGATGGTTTCATGATTTAAGAAAGAATGAGAAGTTTATAAAGATTAAATTCAAGGGTTTTTTATGAACAATGGGATAATAAGCCCCGAAAGAGCGAGAGAAATTTTATACGAATCTCCAGAAGCATCTGGTTGGTATAAAAGATATCTTGAAGCAGTCATCACTGGGGCTATGCATGAATACTACTTATCTAGGTTTCTAAGTTATCGGACTGATTATTCTGATGATTTGCCGGATGTGGATGTTAGGACATTAGTAGGAATTAGCAAGGATGGAAGTAAGTTTATAGGAGATAAATATAAGTGTAGGGGAAACATTATCATGGGCATTGGTTTAGATTTAAGTGGTGCAGTCAGGATGGGGGTTTTTGCTGATGAAAGTATTATTAAAGAAATTGAAGGATTTAGAAAACATGATTTTAAATTTAATCATGGTGAATTTACTACGAGAGATGAAATAGATTTAATTAATAAAACTCTTGACTCCACCATTTCTTATATTGCAGAGAAATATTATTTATAATCACCCAAAAATAACAGTCCCTTTGAACTTTTTTCCAGAGAGAAACTCATTAATATTTTTTAGATTTTTTCCTAGAATATAAGTCTTAACTTTACCTTTCATAATTATTCTTGAAGAATTTTGATCTAGAACAAAATGTTGTCCTGGTTTGAATGCTGATTTTGTAGCAAGATTGTGAAACCCTTTCCATGAAACTTTGGGAATAAATTTTGCATCTTTATTTTTTGAAGGGTCTTTATCATAAAGTCCGGAAACGTTTGTTAGATTTATGAACTCGGCCTTTAATTCGGCAGCGATTTCAGCAGCAGTAGAGTCTGTTGTCTGACCTGGCTTAAATCCTAAAGCGCCGCAAATAACGAGATCTTGCTTTTTAACTAGTCTCTCTACTTCTTGCATTTTTAAGGGAATTGGCGTGAGCGGATTCTGTCCAAAAAAACACGAAACAAATTTCGCATTTGCCTGTGTAGCCCCTATTCCAGCCGAGCTTTGGACCTTGTGGTCTCGGTCTTGCAGAGCAGAAATGTATTTTCTTGCCAGACCTCCACCACCAGTAACTATTACAAACTTATATCTTTTAATGTGTCTTTGTATTATTTTTCTAAATTCCTTAAGAAAGGAAACGTTTACGCCATCGGGAATAATTATGCTTCCGCCCAAACTCATGACAATCACTCTCTTTTTCATATTCAGTTTAATGAAAATGCTTATTTAAATTTTTAGAGATATATATTCAAGAACCATAATGATTTTTAAGACTCATTGCCGTTGTCCTGCCATGAATTTAGCACAGTCTATAGCAATTAATATTGTGAACTATCTCCAGGAGAAAGGGATGGGTCAGAACGCAAAATTTGATAGATACGACCCCCCCTCTATTTCAATACGGGGTTTTTACTTCATATTTAACTCAAAGGGAAAGAAATTAGACATAAAGATAGAGCCTCCGTCTGGAGAGGAGGATAGTTTTTCAAAATATTTTGGAGAAACTTTAAGAGATAACCTCTTGCACTCTCCTGAGTTTGAGAATATTGCCCAAGACATGAATAAGACTCAATACTACACCAATAAGAGAAAGTTTTACAGAAATGATCAAGGAAGCTACCACTTTAAATGTGAAATATTAACTGCTGACTCAGAGAGCAAGGCAACATCAAGCATTCTAAGCCATGCAATCAAGCCTATCTTGATGTACAAAAAGAAGAGATAAAGATTATTTCACAGTAAAAAGCTTATCATCTAAAAGAAACCCTCTGTTTTCTTTTGAATTTCCTCTGTTCGAGCCCACACTCGTTCTTGTCATTGAAACCAGCCTTGTGTAAACTCTCGTTGCTTCCGATGAAATAGCAAAGCGATAATTCATTTAATTGTGAATAATTTATTATCATCAACATCAAAAACATCTAATCTTACTCCAGAATCAAGCCATCCGTGTGAGTAATTCAGCGCCGCAAAGGCGTTTACAAAATCACCTTTTTTTTCAAAGTGTTTTGCGTCGCTTAAGTAGTTTGAAACCATCTCAATTATCTCCTTGGCTTCTTTTTCTTTGCCTTTGATTACTGATTTTTTAACTTGTTCAAGGGCTGTGGATGTTAGTTTGAAATATTTTTTAAGTTTGGCTTTTGTTACCTTGTTTTCCATATTTTACAAAAGAAGATTATGAATATAAATGTTTTTAAATCTTAATTGAAGTATAGTTTTATGGCATTTATGAATGGTAGGAATACTGTCTTGCTTGGAATTGGGAGCGTTATATTACTTGGAGTTGGAAGCAGAGAGCTTTTTTATAAGATCAATGAGAACAATAATGACCGTTCTATCACATTTGAAGGAATAGGGTTAGGTGATTCAAGGACTACTATCAAATACACAGATGTCTCTGTTTACGAATCCGAGGCTTTAAGAGAAAGCATGAAAAAATCATATCCAGATCTTGTTCAATTAGGGAAACTAACGTCTTACTATGAAATTCTTGAAGGTGCATTTAATCTTAATATTGAAGGAAAAGGAATTCTAGAGAGCAAGATTATTGCAGACGAAATAATTAACAACTCTGGATTAAAGATAAAATGATTCTACAAAACGTAAGTTTTATAAATAAACCACGTAACTGACTGACATGAGTAACTCAGAAGTAATCAAAGGATATCATTATACCAGACACCACAATCAAATATTGAGAGAAGGCTTAGCTCCAAGAACAAACTTGGTTAGAGATATCCTCCCTTATGACTTTAAGAATTTTCTATTCGCGGCAGATATTGAAGAGGATATGTTAAGTTTTTTATCGATGCCTAAAGACTCCTATTCTTATGTTACAAAAGGATTACTAGAACCAAAACCTGATTCTTGGGCAAATAACCAAGAATATCCTAATCTATGGAAAAAATTGATGTCTGGTTTATTTCCTTTTTACCCTGAACAAGATTGGCAGTGGGCATACTATCCTCCTGATTATGAGTTAACTTTGCTTGAATTTGATTTAACTCCTCAAGACGATGCTTTTGTTTTTGAAGAGGGACACTCAAGGAAAATTCATGACTTCAAACTACCAATTGATTTGGAAGGGTTTGACCGAAAGAACATAGATCACCTCAGAAGAAGATCTGAAGAGATAAGAAATCAGGTACGCAAATATTACGAGTCAAAGATTAGTTTGTTTGAATATAAAGGAGATTATAAGATTCCTCTTTTAGTCTTAGGAAACACTATTACTTCCAAAAGGTTAAAGATACATTCAATTACTTTATTGAAAGACATCCCAGGAATGGAATATTGTATTGATGAAAGAGCAAAGGCATGGAGATAATTTTAAGAATATCCTGGATATCTAGGTGTAGGCATTCTTTGTTGAGTCTGAATCTTTCTTATAATAAACCTCGACCCAACAACGTCTGAAATAACTGAAGAAATGATAAAATTCCCGACAGCAACCTTGAATATACCCTCATGAGCTGGAATCTTTGACATCTCAGAAAAGTTTTGGATTATTTTCATGATCTCTTCTTTATTTAAATTAATATTTGACGTGCTTACTCCCCTAGTGTTCTTTATCTTCAATGGCTCCTCAGCCCCATTGCATTCAACCGAAATTGTTTCTGGATTTGATATGATATTATTTAACCTGCCTAAATCAATTTGAACATCAACAGGGACTGGTTTTATGTATTGTAATTGTGGGGGAAGTTGAGAATCAGGAATCATCTCGGGTGTTCTTTTGACGGCAGGCATCTGCTTTGGCCTAAAATTTTGAGATTGTGGGGGAGCGGGGGTTTGAGCAAACTGAGTTTGTTGGTTTCTAAGAGATTGTGATTGCTGAGTCGGGAATATTAACGCTGGTTTTTGTTTAAACATATGGGGTCTTACTGGCTCTCTTGACATAATACTTGGAATCATTTCACCGTATTCTTTCTCTAAGAAATCAAACTCGTCCTTTTTCTTAGGCTTAATTTTCTCTTTAATTATTGTCTCCAATATGCCAATGTCACTAAGCTTGTAGTGTTTAACAATTTCCTTTGTAAAATTTAAGAGGAAGAATGTTCTAAATTCCTTAGACGTTCTGCCTAACTTTGAAGAATAAATTTCAGAATTTAGTTGCATTTTACATTGGTGATTCAAACTTTTGAGGCATATTCTCCTCTTCTTGAATCTCTTGAGAGAATGACATTCTCTGGCCCATTCTTCCAATAGGTTCAGGGGCTTTTTGTTGAGGCTGGGATGTAGTGGGAAGAGATTGTGTAAACCCCGTTTGCTGCACTTGAATGGGCTTTTGTTGAGGCTGCTGTTGCATCATTGGCTGGGGAACATTAGGATAGTACTCTCTTGGCATTCTTTCATGCATCATAGAGATCCCTCTTGCAAGAATTTTATTCTGATCTAGCAATTTATCGACTTTTTCAGAAACATCTTTACTCTCTCCCCCTATCTGAAAATCTTTTTCAGCTAAAGCCTTCGCCGATATTTCGAAGATATCGAGGAGCTTTGATATTTGTGTAGACAAATTATCAAGTTTTACAGAAAGATTTGTCAAAACTCTTTGCAAAGAAACAAAATTCTCAAGAAGAACTCTTTCCATTTGACTTTCTTTATGATGGATATGATGCTCTACATGATGGGGAACAGAATGTGGGTGATGCTCGGCAGGATGGGGATGGTGTTCTGCATCATGGGGATGATGCTCTAAATGATGGGCATGATGCTCATTCGCCTCGTGCTCATGTCTTGTTTCACCCTTTTTTATCATGGATTAATAATGATTTTGAGATTTATAAGTTTATCCATGAAGACTTTCAATTTATTTCAGAATTGTCTCAAACTCTTGTTCAAGCTCTTCACTTATACGGTCTTCTGAGCTGAATTCTGGATTTTCATCTAATTCCTCATCACTAAATTTTTCAGGGGTTTCATCTTCGCCTTGTGAAACTGATCCAGAAGCTCCACTATACGAAGAATCAGATTCAGTTTCATTAGGATGTTCCTTGATATATTGTCTCTTTTCTTCTTCAATGGCTTCAATATCTCTTTCTATTCTCTTCTTTTCTTTGTCACTAATATTTGGAGATGTGGCTTCTTTTTTTATCTTATTCTTATTCTCTTCATACCTTCTAGGCTCTTTATCTGTGCCTGCAACAAAATTCTTCTCCAGCTCTGCAACATAGTCGGATATTTCCTTAGCCTTGTCAGCATTTACACTTATACTGTCAATTCCCTTTTCAAGCAGGAATTTAACCATTTCTTTCCTGCTTCCAGCCTGCCCACATAAACTAGTTTCAACCCCGTGTCTCTTACAAACTCTAATAACGAATTCTATTTGATACAACACTGCAGGGTTTGTTTCGTTAAACAAGTATTGAACGTCTTTATTTCCTCTATCAACTGCTAAAATATACTGTGTAAGATCATTTGTCCCAAACGAAATAAAATTTATTCCCAGTTCACATAAATCTTTTATTCTCTGAACAGCGGCAGGTGTTTCAATCATAACTCCAAGCTTGGCATTTGAAAAATTAATTTTTTGAAGCATTTTCTTGACTTCTACAACTTCTTCAGGGAATATTACTTGAGGTAGTAAAACTCCTATTTCTTTCCCTTCTTCAGAGACTCTTTTCAAAGCCATTAGTTCTGCTTCTAAAATTTGAGGATATTTCAAACCATATCTTATACCGTGAAGGCCGAGCATAGGATTAGCCTCAACTTCCTTAGGTGCTCCTTCAAGATGCCCGTATTCATCAGATCGTATGTCTGAAGTTCTTACCCATAACTTATCAAAGTATTTCGCAATCCCGTTTATTCCTTTAAAAATTACCTCTTCATAGTCTTTAATATCGCCTTTTTTAACAAAGTATTGTGGGTGTTTTCCAGACTCTGCAATTATTCCTTCTACTCTTGTCAAACCTACCTCTCTGACCTTTGACCTAGAAGCTCTTTCAGCGGCAGAAGGAAGATCAACTATCACTTTAATGTGTGTTTTTGTTTTAGCGGTCACTGGGAAAATCTCGGTCTGAACAGTCTCAGAAACTTTTCCCTTGTATACTTTCCCATTAAAAGCGTCTATCGTGACTAGATCTCCATCTTTAAGTATAGAAGTTGCGTTTTGAGTTCCAACGACAGCGGGAATTCCCATCTCTCTCGAAACTATTGCAGCGTGGGCGGTTAATCCCCCCTCATCTGTTATTATTCCAGCAGATTTTTGCATAGAAACAACCATGTCCGGATTTGTCATTTTAGTTACAAGAATATCCCCTTCCTTTATCTTAGGAAGATCAGACATCTCATGTACAAGTCTTACTCTTCCAACGGCAATTCCAGGAGAGGCGGCAAGTCCTGTCAAAAGAACCTCCCCCTTAAGCTCTTTGCCGGCATCAGAACGACTTTCAATTGTTGTTATTGGTCTGGTTTGAACAATATATATCCCATCTCCTTCTATAGCGAATTCTATGTCTTGAGGTTTTCCGTAATGCTGCTCTAGCTTTAACGCTAGTTCACCCAATTTAGTCATTTCATAATCTTTTAACACTTGATGCTTAGACTTCTCTTCTCTCAAGGTAACTGTTTTCTTTCCTCCTCCAGAGTCTCGTGTCAATGCGATTTTTTTCTCAGATATTCTTATGTCAATCGGCTTAAGCTGTGGAGAAAGAATGTAAGTGTCTGGAGTAATCATTCCAGAAACTATTCCCTCTCCTAAACCCCAGACAGCTTCCATAATTAAGTTATCATTTTTGTAAGAAGGATCTTTAGAAAAAATGACTCCTGACTTATCACTGTCCACCATCTTCTGGACTACTACAGCTAGACTTGCCTTTGTATGATCGAATCCTTTCTTATTTCTGTAGTATGTAGCTCTTGAAGTAAATAATGATGCAAAACATTTCTTTACGTTAGTTATCAATTCCCCATTTCCCTTAACGTTAAGGAAAGAATCTTGCTGTCCTGCAAAGCTTGCTTCAGCCAAGTCTTCCGTTGTTGCGCTTGATCTAACTGCAACAAATACCGGTTCAACTCCTCCTCTAACTAAATTATATGCACTTGCTTCTTGCAATTTTTCATCTGTGCTCAAGCTTTCATAAGCATCAAGTATCTCTGATTCCATCTCTTTGGGGAAATCGGCAGAAACAATAAAATGTCTTATCTCAGTTGTAACTTCATCAAGGTCTTGAGTATTTTCGTAGTCTATTCTTGATAAGAGTTTGTGTATTCTGTCTGCAATTCCGGCTTTTCTTATGAAATAATCATAAGCCTGGGCAGTTATTACAAACCCCGGGGGCACCGGAATCTTTAAGTTATATATCTCGGAAAGATTAGCCCCCTTTCCTCCAGCTATTGGAATGGAGTTCTTATCCATTTCAGAAAACCACTTTACAAATTGATTTTCACCTTCTTTTTCTGACATAAATAGAAAACAAAAACAAACTTAATAAAGGTTTTTGTTGGTTCTAACTTCTCTCGGAGGCAACGAGAGTTTACACGAGTGTTGTTTTAATCACAATATCGAGTGTGGGCTCGAGCAGAAAAGAAGTTGCTTGAGGGATCAAAAACCGTAGGTTTTTATTATAAGATTAGTATGGAAATTCTTTTAAATAAGGATAGGTTATATTTTTCATGGATGAAAAGCGAGATGAATTTAGGTATAAACAAGATCCCTTAGGACATGCTATTTATTACTCTACTATTATACTTGCTGGACTTTTTGCAGTTATCTCTATTGCAGCTACCTCCCCCAAAAGAGACCCAATCAATAATGATCGAGTTGTTTTTCAAGACAGTATATTTAGGCAAGAAAGAGAACACCCATATCTTACAGGGGTCTCGGAAAATGAAGCAACACTATTAGATAATACGATGATTAAATTGTATGATGATTTAATTGAAAAAAGCCAGTTAAGATCTGGCTACAGTAATGTTGATGGTTCTTATTCAATATCCTTAAACTCCTTTTTAAAGCAATGGAATTTTTCTTCACTATATTCTAGTCAACCGATAAATTCAAGGAATTATAAAAAAGAATTACAAATTTTGGAAAATCTTGTAAAAAATTCTGGACTAATTTTAGTTAATCGTTCATAAACTCTTACTTGCTTATCGCCTTAACCGGACACTCAGCAATCGCCTTGTCAACACATGGAAGGTCTTTCTGGGCTTGTGTCTTCGCCTTTCCGTCTTTATCCATTACAAAAACCTCAGAACAAATGGCTGTGCAGTGTCCACATCCTATGCACGTCTTTTTGTCTACTTTAATCACCATAACACTTCAAAATTACGCAATTATTTAAATGTTTTTAATATCTTAGAACCCCTACAATGTCTATTCAAGTAATAATAAATTATTATAAAGAATTTAATTTACATCTCAGAATGGATGATGAGTTTTTTATGAAGCTCGCATTAGAAGAGGCTGAGCGTGCTTCAAAAAGAGGAGACCTTCCTGTTGGTGCGGTTCTAACTCTAGACAATGTGATAATAGGATTCGGAGGGAATCTTGCAACTTCCCACAAAGATTGGATTTCACACGCAGAAAATAACCTTCTCATAAAATATTCAGATAAACTCAAGAAGTATAAAGGCGATAATTCAGTCCTATACACTACGTGGGAACCGTGCATGATGTGTGCAAGCACTGCGGCAATGTCAAGAGTAAAAAAGATTATTTATTCATGTCCGGATCCACTCGGCGGAGCAACATTGTTTGACGTGGAAAACTTCCCACAATGGTATAAAAAACACTGGCCAAAGATAGAGAAAGGAAGCTATGAAAAAGTATCATACGATCTCCTAACAATACATATGGAAGAAAATCCAGAAATCTGGGAAAGATTTCTACCAAGATTTAAGGAAAAGATGAAAGGTAAAAACAGAGAACAAATAATTTTATAAACTAGGGTTTTCTTTCTTTATCATGTTAATAGTGTGGATCTTAATAGCATTGGCAGTTCTTCTAATTATAGTTTTCATTAGTTATTTCAACAGGTTTGCAGTACTTTCTAACAGAATTGACAATTCTTTAAGCCAAATAGATGTCCAATTGAAGAGAAGAGCGGACCTTATTCCCAATCTTGTAGAGAGTGTTAAGGGGTACATGAAGCATGAAAAAGCGGCGATAGCCGCAGTAACAAATGCAAGGGTAGCTATGATGGGAGCTAAGGATTTACCTGCCAAGATAAAGGCTAATAGTCAGCTTGAAACTGCCCTAAAGACAATATTCGCAATCGCAGAAGGATACCCTGACTTAAAGGCAAACACAAACTTTTTGCAATTACAACAAGAGCTTACCACAACAGAAGACAAGGTTGCCTATTCAAGACAATTCTATAATGATTCAATTCTAAGCTACAACAACTTGTGTACTACCTTCCCTGGAAAGATGTTTGCCGGAATGTATGGAAGAAAGGAAAAGGAATACATAAAGATAGCAGAGGCTGAACGAAAGGCCGTTAAGGTTAAGTTTGAATAAATAGATAAATAGATTTTTCTTGTGTTGATTATGGACTCTATAACTTTGGAAGACAAGATAGGAAAGATAGTTCAAAGTAAACTTGAAAAGCATAATATTGAGTATGATTCAATACATGTAAGAGTTATATATAATGTAAGGACCGTAGGTGTTCAAGGAGATGGAAGGACATATAGGCATCCTGTCGAGGTGGGGGTTGTTAAGGATGGAAAGACGGTTTGGAATGTGGAATTTCTCAAAGAAATAAGTACGGAAATTACTAATCAAATAAAAGAAGTCAATAGAGTGGTTTATACTCTCTAATAGTTCTGCAATAGATAAATACTTAAATAGTTCTGAGGATAAATTCTGAGATGAAAACATTGAATAAATTATTAATGCCTGTTTTGGCAAGTGTTGCTTTGATGGGGCAAGCGCCGGTACAACAAACACAAGAAGCCAAATCATCTGTTCAGATGGAATATAGTGGTTGCGTCTACATAATGTCTCCATTAGAACGACAATCAGAAATTAAACCCCTACCTAAAGAAATAACAGAACGATTCATAAAAGTTGCCAAATCAAATGAATTATTTTCTTATGAAGGAAAAGGGTATCTGTATTATGGCGCTCTTCTCCATGCTAACAACAGAGAGGGTAAAATGGCTATTGGAGGTTTTGACCTTGACATAATTCATCCCGGAATAGCAGATACTCAATTTGTTGATTCTGATTGGGACGGGATTCCAAATAGTTTTTCATATATTACATATCCAGCTTGGCGCTATACAGGCTATAAACAATTTGATGAACTTTCTAAACAAGAACAATTTGGTTTGACTAAAAGATTCCAGCAAATAGTAACTGATGTTGCAAATTCCACTAGTGAAATCCATCCTTTGCCAAAAGACGTCATGGAAAGATTTGAGGCCAAACTAGATGCACGGGATAGCGGCAAGAGAACAGAATATTCTTTTTATGATGGAACTACCTTATCCGGCTTGAAGAGTTCAAATCGTTCTCCTTGGATTACCTTGGTTGAAGACAATCGAGGTACTAATTTGTATAAGGAGTATATGGATAAAGATAAAAATGGAGTTCCTAAAATAGTTTATTATAATAGAAGTGATTGTAATGATTGTGTTTCAGAGAAAGAAGTTGCTTCTATGCTCCAAGGAGAAAGAGATTCGACAATTTTAGGATTTCAGCATATGGTTTATTTTGTTGCGGATTCAACGGGGGATTCTTCCAGAAGCTTATTACCTCCTCTCGAAAATGTCCAAGGATCAATAAGACAGCTTTATTATGATACTTATTATGGAACTGTAGGTCCTGATCCTCGTGCTTTTCAAATTACTTTCGATTCATCAGGAAACCAAGTAAATATTCCTCTAAGAGGGCAAGGCTTAGCTGATATGCTTCCTGTTGAGGAAATTAAAGGCGAACCTTATATTCATTTATATGTTGAGAGTGATCCTCATCCAGATTCTGTGGCAAAAACTTTAAATGAATTTGATAAGCTTAGGTATGATAAAAGGGGTTTCTGGGGAAAGTCGTGGTTCATGACTATTCCTTTAAGGACTTTACCAGAGCTTTCTAAAATTTCAACAGTCAAGAATATTCATGAAGCTGACATGAGTCCTATGGAACCGGCTTCGCATTAGATTATTTCTTCCAGTATCTTACTTGCCCCAAAATTATTCCTAACGTAAATAATATGTAAAGCCAGAGATTAGAGATTTCTGTAAGAAAATATCCCAAATCTACAAATTCATTTTGTAGAGAAAGTCTAAGAATAAATCCTAGGACGAATAAAGTTAACGGAACTATGAAGTATATCAAGAAAGACTTTTTGTTAAAATGAGCAAGTATGAAGTAAATTAGAGTTGTTAAGAGCAAATATGTTAATCCTATAGTTATTACCTGAAAAATCATTTTATTTATATAATTTAATATATATCTCACAATGTATATCTTGCAGTGTTATAATGGCTTTTAAACATTATTGCATTAGAAAATGCATCTTAGAATACTCTTGATATAGTTCTATCTCAGAAGCTGTTCATTTATTCCTATTAACCCACCAATCGCCTTCCTTGTCTTTAAACCACCAGTCATCAGAATTAGAGTCCATTATAACTTGGGCTATTTTTTGGGCATTTTCTGTTTTAAGTCTCTTTATTGCTGGAAAGATCCACTCCATAGCTTTATTGTTTCCGCTATCATATTGCTCCTTCAATGAAAGAATCCATTCGAGGTTGTCCGCATCTTTTGTGATTATGGCCTCTTTTGATTTTCTTTCTTCATATTCCTCAACTATTTCTTTCATGTCCTTTCCGAAAGGAAGGCTTTTCGCTAAATCATCAACTGCCTTCCTTGTTTCTGGTTTTATGTACTTTTGATGAATATAGTTTAAGTCTGAAATTCTTGACTCGTGAAGGTCATGCAAAAAACACATCTTTAAAATTTTTAACATGTCTACATCTTTTTCCATAGAGGCGAGAGTATATCCTATAAATACGACTCTATTTATGTGCTCAGCAACGCTTTGGTTTCCACTCCCTAGAAAATGAAAACCGCTTCTTGGAGTTTTTGAAAGAATTCCAACTTCAAATAAGAAATTGACTATGTCCTCCATGAATAAACCTAGTTTGCAGTATTTATAATTATTTGGATGATTTCACGATAATCCTTAAAAACTCTTTAACACTTAATTTATTATGTCAAGAGAAAGATATGCCGCGTTTTTTAGAAGAGGGGTGTTCTTAGAGGTATATGTATTTTCTAATAAAGAATCACTTGATAAAAAAGCGTCTTTGGAAGGAGCGAGTCAGACTAATCTTGGTATTGTGAGATTTAAAAGCAGAAAAAGTTCCAAGAATATCTTAGAAGATTTTTTATCTATCTATCCTTCTCGTTTATTTCCCGAAAAAATTTTTGAAATTGAGGGGGGAGGGAGTGTTAGTTACACTCGTGAAGTTGAGCCTGTAATTCTCAAAGGATTTGTAAATTACTTTTCTAGAGATATTAATGGGAGATTTAGACTTTGGCCATTTTGGGATTAATCTTAAAAACTCCAAAATTCACAGTATAAGGGGATAGAACATGGCAGAAAGGATAGATTTCCGCGACCAAATAGCTTCTAATCAATGGAAAAGCGTTTTATTAATGGCAAGTGTAATTATCGTGATTGTTGCTCTTGGATATGTTATTTCAATGGCTTTTGATCCGGGTTTCACTTTTGTCATAATGATTATTGCAATCATTTTTTCTCTTCTTTATACATGGATAAGCTATTACAACTCTGGAAAGATTGCCGTTTGGAGTGTGGGGGCAAAAGAAGCGAAACAAAGCGAATATAGAGACTATCATAATCTAGTCGAAGGATTGTGTTTGGCGAGTGGATTGCCTAAGCCTAAACTTTATATTATGAATTCAAGCCAAATTAATGCATTTGCCTCTGGAAGAAACCCGGAAAATGCTGTAATTTGTGTGACAGAGGGAGCGCTAAAGAAACTTGAGAGAAGAGAGCTTGAAGGTGTTTTAGCCCACGAGTTAGGTCACGTAGCAAGCTACGACATACGATTTATGACTCTTGTGACTGTAATGGTTGGAATGGTTGCAATTATCTCTGAGATATTTTTAAGGAGCCTATGGTTTAGAAGCAGCGATAATGACAATAAAGGAAGTCTTATTTTTTTAGTGATTGGAATCGCTCTTGCTATTCTTGCCCCTATTGTTGTCATGCTAGTTCAGCTAGCTATATCTCGGAAGAGAGAATTTTCTGCCGACGCTTCAGCTGTCAAGTTCACAAGATACCCTCAAGGACTAGTAAATGCCTTGAAAAAGATTGGAAAAGAGAATTCTGTACCTGAAAAGAGAGTGAGTAAAGTGGTGTCTCCATTATTTATTTCAGCACCCGTAAACGAATGGTTCTCAACTCACCCACCATTAGCAGACAGGATAAAAGCTTTGGAAGCTATGTAGTTAAGAACACAATAATGCTTAAATAGATGAGATTTTATTTTTGATAATGAAAAAGATTCCTTTAGACAAACTTTCCTCGGATGGATTTGAAGGATTGAGAACAAGATTAAATTCACCTGTTTTAGATAAAGAAACTTTGGATAAGGTAAGAACTTTGACTGGATTGGATCATTCATCCCCTACTGCATTTAGGGTTTCATGTGATGAAGCGCATCGACATTCTTATAAGTGTTTAGAGTTTGATTATAGATTAGCTACGATAGTTGAGAGGCTCGTAAGTGAGGTTGAAAGATATAGGGAAAGGTACTTATCCCAAGCACAAGGATTGTTAGAATCTGCTGGATATAAAAAAACAGATTTGCCTAATAGACCCTAAATTTATAAATACAAATTTCTTATCTTAATTTATGGGTTTCATAAGAGGTGGTTTGCTTGTTATTGTATGCATTTTGTTTTTTATTGGTTTGCTGTTTGGAAATTTGCTTTTTACCATTCACGGATCTTTAGAATATAAAGATGTTAAAGAGAATCTCGGAGATGCAATAACAACTCTAGCTGAAGAACAGCTTGATGAAAACCCCTTAATAGATAGCGAAAATCGAGAGGAAATAGAATCTAACTGTAAAACTCAGCAATCATATGCCTTCGATGCGAACTTCTCAGATATAGATATAAACGTAGATATTTCTTGTGCAAGTGTTCTTCAAGGGGAAAAAGCAATTATTGATGAATTTGTTAGTGAAACCGTTGATCAATTATACTACAAAGATTACGAATGCAGATTTACCCAATGCCTCGAAGATGAAAAAAATGCCTTATATTTCGTATCTGAAGATTTTAGGAACTTCCTTTCACAAAAAGTTTTCGTAAGCCTTATTGTTCTCGCAATTTTCTTTGTCCTTATCATGCTTCTCGCTGAGCACAAGTCTAACGGGTTAATAATTTCGGGAATAACATTGATCCTCGCTTCCCTGCCTTTCATGAAACTTGAATCAATAGCTGTTAATTTAATTGGAGGAAATTTCTCAGGATTTGCAAGTGTATTCTTATCTGACTCGTATAAAATATTTATTATCAATTTGGGATTAGGAATTTTATTATTGCTAATAGGAATAGTGATAAAAGTCATGGGTATTGGATTAAAATTATCAGAATACTTCAACAAGAGAAAAGAAAAAGAGGTCTCGGAAGAAAAAGTCTCTGAAATAGTGAAGGAAGAAGTGAAGAAAGCTAAAATCGAAGAAGCGAAAAGAGAAAAAACCCAAGAACAGGAAACCCCTAAAACACAAACCAAAAAACCCGAAGCCACAAAAACTCAAACTGAAAAATCTCAGCCTCAAAAACAACAGCCCTCAAAGACCCAGTCACAAAAAACACAGCAGCAGACAAAAACAAGTAAGAAAAAATAAGATATAGCTTAATCATTAGTTATAAATTAAGTCTGAATTCTCCATTAATCCCTATTTATCGCTCAAATCTAAACTATAAAGTGCCTTTATTTCATCAGCACTCAGAGTTCTGTTGAAGATCATGACTTCGTCTATGATGCCGAACATAGGATTTGGGTAATCATCCAAACCGATAGATAAATCAATCCCGGTAGAATCCATAGGACCCATACCTATTTTATTCGTTCTTCGGTCATAATATCCATTAATATAAGAAATCCAAGTCAAGGTACCTGGAAGTGAAGTTAAGTTGGTTGAGACGGCTAAGTGATTCCATGAATTTCTTTGCATTGTTCTATTAGGGGTTGAGGAGAATGCATTAGTATAAGCATGTGATTTAGCTGAGATTCCATCTCCTATTGTGTCTTTGATATAGAGAGCATAACCGGACAACATTAATGGGTTTCCACTATCGCTTCCCCCACCACCTTTGTATATAATCGGTACTGCAAAATATGATTGAGAAAGCGTAAGATCATCAAAATTAATCCAGGCAATCATAGTCATATTTTGATTTTGTAATCTTAGTGAAGCATTATCTGAAATAGTTATATTCTCACCCATTCCAGTAAAATTATACGCCTTCCCGTATTTTCCATTTACTAATATTGGAGCCGGATTTGAAAGCGTTCCATTATTCAATCCCATTTCGTCATTGGCGTTTCCCTCAAGCCTCCACCAAGAAACCAAACCATTCATGCCCTTTGCTGCCTCGTAACTAGAAAATTTCATGTCGTCAACAACATTCTGTGCTGTGTCAGTTGTTCCAGTTTTTATTAAAGGGGCAACAGAAACGGATTTTATAGGCCCGGTGTGGTTTATTGTGAATGTTTTTGTTTCTAGCTCGTTAAGAGTAATGTCTTTTTGGTCGTAAATGTAGGAATTAACTCCGTCAGAAACAATAAACTTCAATCCATTCATAGCACCCTGCCCGGGTTTTCTTGTCAACGTGACTTGAGTTCCCGCAGGAATAGATACCGCCTTTTGCAAATCTAAATCAACAGTATACTGTCCGAGCTGAATCTGTTCGGACCCAGACTCAACAATATTCCTTATAACAACCCATATAGTCACAACAGCAACAAGAGAAAGCAAAATTATTATAAGCGTCGTAACAACTCCAGAAAGCCCTCGTTTATCACCCTTTTTCATTTGTATGTAAAGACTCAAGAGACCTATCTATTCCGTTGCATGAAGTTCTTTATGAACTTCTCGTGATCTTTGTTTTCTTTAATTTCCTTTATAACATAAACAGACATGTTTTCCCTTGTTTCTTTTTCAGCCCTTATCTCAGGCACTTTCTCCTTATATCTCTCTCCAAGAAGAATCTCATTATTAGAAACAGAAGCGATCTTCTTAGATGAAGTCATAAGAGTTCCCATACTCATAAACTTATAACTCTCGGGCTCTTGCTTGCCTATTATTACGCCATAATTCAAAGATAATCCAACATCTAGCTTCTGATTGAATTGGTGATTGTGATTAATAACTGTCTGAATGATTTTCTTTGCGAAATCTAATGAGGGTTTCTCATTCTGGAATGTTTTTGTCTTTTCGGGAGCAAAGATAAAATAGATTTCACTAAGATTTTCATAAACTAATGCCTTAGCGTCCTCTGCATATCCAACTATTTTCTGCAAGGTTTCTTCGGCACTTCCTCTCTGGTTTTGAACCACATTTAAGTTCTTTATTTTTAAACACACAACGCTGGCATTTTGTTTTTCTCCTTGAATTGAAAGAGAAAGCTCTGCCTTATTTCTAGTTTTAAGCATAGAATCCTTTCTTAAGGGCAAAAAGGAAGATCTTTGACCACTTGAAGCTGATGTTGCTTGTTTCTGGGGGGACTTCGTATAAACATTTCCTATTATTGTCTTCTTATAGCCTTTCCTAAACAAAGTAAAGGCCATAAATCCAACTATAAGCATTACAAAAAGCCAAATAAAAGGATATCTAACAAGATTACTTACTCCTCTTCCAGCCTCTTCTATAGATATAGCGCTACCCGTTCCAGTACTTCCTCCTGTAAAAAAAACTCTCTCCTTTATGTTATCTCCTTCTTCAGTTATTACCTCTATATCAAACTCTCCGTTAGGTCCCTCCTTTATCTCATACTCTTTTTCCTTACCAATCTCCAAACACACAGGAATATTAATGGATTGATTTCCAAATTTGACTAAGACAGTTTTGTTGCAATAAAGAACATTTCCCACATTAGTTATTTTGAGGGTTCTATTCGCAATAATAACATCTATATCTGGATTTTCCTTAACTCTAAAAGTTATCTCATTAGATAACCCTGCTGTTTCAGCTATTACTTTAAACACGGCAGGAGGTTCATTTTTAGAAACAAAAAACGCATAAGTCTCCCCTATAGTTTTATCAACCTTATCTCTCAAAATGTTCTCCCCATCTTTTATTGTTATTGAAGAATTTGAAAGAATACTCTCACCCGTCTGATCGTGAAGAATTGTTGTTATCTTTGCGCTAGTTCCGGGCATAACTTCAGGGTTTTCAAGAATTATCTCAATATTTGTAGGAAGCTGTTTAACTCTAAATGAAGTTTCACCATAACCTTCGTTTGTAACTTCTTGGGAGATATCTTTTTCATAGACTCTTAACTTAACTTTATATACACCTGCTTTCGTATTGTCTTCAGTTGTGAGGTTAGCTAAGAAATACCCTTTTCTTATTGATTCAAGCTGAGAGATTATGACTGTAGAGTTAACATTTATGTCTCCATAGTAAATGTCAATTTGAACAAAACCCTCAACTTCCTTTCCACTTTGTTTTGTTGCGTACCCTTCTATAACAATATTCTCCCCTGGTAAAATCTCCTCATTTCTAGGGGTTGCCTGCATGCTTACTAGGCTTGAGATGGAAAATTCATTAGTCAAGATAAAATCGTTCTCCAGAATAGCCTTTATCTTACAGCTACCTACAAGGCTCCCAAGCATCTTTCTAGATAATACTAATGAAGATTCGAATCTCTTTTCTTCACCTGCAAGCAAATAAACACCGTTTCTGTAGAAATTAACCCCTTGCCCGCTGCATATAAGGTTCATCTCAAGAGTTCCGTAAACATCTGACAGAGTCTTTACAGTTACAGGGATTGTGGCAATTTCTCCAAGATTGTAGACTTGCTTTGGCTGTTGGTTTATTATTATCTCCGCTGAAGCAAACGAAGCCAGTATAAAGAAAATTAACACTAAAATGAACACTCTTTTCATAATATATTAATATAGATATGATTTATAAATATTTGGAGGGTGAAAAAGAAGAGAAATTTATTTAAAGATTAAGCTTTTTAATCTGATATGCGATTAAAGAGGATTATTCAAGAATATAATGGTTTATTAGTTGATGGAATTGTTTGTCTTATCTTTGCTGGAATAAGCGGAGGAGTGGGAATAGCATATGGCATTAGTGAAGATAATAGAATAGCAAGAAGTCAAGGATTAGCTAGGCAAGAAATTTTACAAGCACAACAAGATTATATTATGGAAACTTATGATATAAATGGTGATAGAATTATTGACACATCTGAATCTAGACAAGCGGTGGAACAAAGATATTCCAGGTAACTTTATAAAATCCTCATTCTTTTATCAATCATGGAAAATCGTGTGACGCCTTGGGAAGTTCAAGGAAGCGTTGATTATGACAAACTGATAAAGGAGTTTGGAGTTTCACATATAGATGATGATTTATTGAAAAGAATAGAGAAAAAAACAGGTGAACTACACTTTATGCTTAGGAGAAAGATTTTCTTTGCCAATAGGGACTTGAAGTGGATTCTTGACGAACTTGATAAGGGAAATAAATTTTTTCTATATACTGGCTGTGGACCGTCTGGGCCAATTCATCTAGGACATATTGGAACATGGATGTTTACGAAATGGCTACAGGATAAGTTTAATGTTGAATTATGGTTTCAGTTTACGGACGATGAGAAGTTTTTGTTCAAAGACAAGAGTTATGATGAGATACAAAAATGGACTTATGAAAATATGCTTGATGTTATTGCGTTAGGTTTTGATCCAAAAAAGACGCATTTTTTAATAGACACTAAACATGCTAATTTATTATATCCTGAAGCAATAAAATTTGCCAAGAAAATTACCTTTTCAACCATAAAGGCAAGTTTTGGTCTTACAGATAGTGCGAATATAGGGCAGATCTTTTACACTTCGATGCAGGCTGTTCCGGCAATTATTCCAAGCGTTTTGAAAAAGAAAAATATTCCTTGCTTGATTCCTTTGGCGATAGATCAAGATCCACACTTTAGGGTTGCAAGAGATGTTTATCCAAAATTAGGATATTTAAAACCTGCAGTTGTGCATAGTATGTTTTTGCCCCCTTTAGAAGGAGTTAATGGAAAGATGTCAAGCTCAAATTCCAATTCAGCTATTTTAACAACAGACTCCCCTAAGGAAGTCGAGAATAAAATAAAGAGATATGCGTTTTCTGGAGGTCGTGACACCCTAGAAGAGCATAGAAAGCTTGGAGGAAATCCAGACGTTGATGTTTCATTCCAGTATTTGAAGTTTTTGTTTGAAGAAGATGATAAAAAATTAAAGAAAATATATGATGATTACAAATCGGGAAAGATGACGACGGGTGAATTGAAAACAATTACTATCGAAAAGATAAACACTTTCCTTAAGGAACATCAAAAAAAGAGAGAGCTTGCAAGAAAAGAAGTTGACAAGTTTTTGTTTAAAGGCTAACTTATCACAATAATTTTTAAAAAGAGTCATTTCTATTACTTCGCATGGGAGATCCAGAGAGGTTTTATGTGAAAACTGATTACAGTCATGGGGGAACACAACCCGCAGATCAAAAGAAAGAACCTAAATTAACAGCTTCACCTGATCAACTAAAAACTTTCGTCGAAGGTTTAAAAGCAAATTTTTCTCTTCCAAAAGTGAAGCTTTCGGGCGTTGTACTTTCTAAGGATCACAATCAAAGGGGGGCAGAAGTTAAAGAACATTTGTCTAAAAGAAGAGGATTAGAAGTTCTAATAGTTGATATTGATAAAAAGATATATGCAGGTACCATTAGTGATATTCAATCAGAAACCTATAGTTTGCAAGTTGGCAAAATATATGATAAGGGACTTCATTTTTTTAATAACTTAAAATACATTGACGTAGGCTCTCTTTTTTATTTAGATATTAATTAAAAACTACTGGGAAAGGCTTTTTTCCCTATAAAATTTATGATCACTCTCCCCATTTTCAGTTACTAAATATCCAATTTTTTCCATTCTTTTCCAGGGCCATTTTGGATTTTTAACTATGCCGGGATTAAAGTAATGAGTTGCTCCGTTTGTTGGATCAGGTAATTTTCTATTAAGGACTAATTCAGCTAAATCATAACAATCCGAATAAATTGCCCTGCCACAATCCCATTCTTTAGAATTTAGCTCTTCATCTATTCTGCTTCCTTCCATTGCATTGTATACTGAAGGCCTAAGTATCTGGGAGATTGAATATCCGAATCTTTTGTCGGGATCTTCGTACCTATTAAGGATTGTATACCCCACGGCGATTTTCTCTTCCTCGGGAGACTGTGCAGCCTCGCCATAAATAGCACGGGCAACAAGCTCGATCTCTCTCTGAGTTGGGGTATACTCTTGATTTATATCCAAGCTTGGTTCATAGTGAAGATGTTCATAATTGCCTCTTTGAGATAATTCGTATGTAATTGGATCCAATTGAATGCTTTCTTTAGCCAATTCGTTTAAAGGCGTTGCTAGAATCATCGTCCCGGTCAACAGTGCTATTAAACTTCGCCCTATCTTCATCTTATTGTCATTTTAAAATGGTATAATGGTCTTCCAAACTTACAGAGCCCGTCGGAAATTTTCATAATTTTAAAAATTAACTTTGTATAGATAAAGCATATTTAAACATTTCTATAATTTCTGGGAGGTTTAAAGAGAAAAATGAAAAGTAACTGTTCTGGAACAATAAATTATAAAAAGGGAATCTTAGTTAGTTTGTAATGGCATTAACTCCAAGAATTAGGATAAATCTTACTCCAGGTCAAACAATGGTGGCTGATGCTTTGGAAGATCGTATAGATGCCCATATTAAGGCAAACTTTGATGGTAAACAGGACTCTATAGTTAAAGTTGATATTTTTGATTATTCTGGCAGTTATAGAGAAGCTTTTCCCAAGATAAGAGATGAGATTACTAGAAGATATAGACAAGCCAATTGGAATGTTAGTTATACATATGGTGGGAGGGGAAAGCAATACATACGTTTTGTTGAATTAACTCCTAAAAAACAGAAGAGTAAAAGATAAAATTATCTTGGGCAGATAATTTATTTTAATTAACTTTATAAAATCCTTTCTCTTCTATGTTTTATGAAGCTATTGTTTTTGCACTGCGACTACATACGGTTCAAACCCCTGAAAAAAGCCCTGAAGAGTGCAGCAGAGCTATCTGAGAATGAAAAAAAAGAACACGAAGTGAAAGAGGTTCTTGTAGTATTGACAGCAGTTGAAAAAGGAGACACTCTTGAAAACGTTAAGGATTTTATTGAAAATGTCAAAGACGTTTCAAAGCAGGTAAATGCCAAAAATATTGTGCTATATCCTTATGCTCACCTTTCAAGTAATCTTTCAGCTCCGTATCTTGCTCTTGAGATCATGAAAAAGGCTGAGGAGTCTCTCTCAAAAGACTTCAAAGTTTCAAGAGCCCCATTTGGCTATTACAAGGAATTTGAATTAAAGGTCAAAGGTCATCCTTTAAGTGAATTGTCAAGGGAAATCAGAAGCAATGGTCAAGAGTTTCAAAAACCTACAAATAAATCAGAAAAACAACCAGCTAAGGAAGAAGACTATGATCCTAAGCAGCTGCTAAATGAGATATCCAAATCAAGGCTTGATACTTCGAAACTCAATGAAAATGACCATAGGATTCTCGGTCAGCGTATGGATCTTTATTCTTTTAATGAAGTTGCTCCAGGAATGATATTTTGGCATAATAATGGGTTAATAATAAAAGATGAGCTAATTAATTTTTGGAAAGAAATGCACAAGAAAAATGGATATCAGGAAATCTCAACCCCTCAAATCATGGACAAAAAACTCTGGCAAATATCTGGTCACTGGGATAAATACAAGGAGAATAATTTCTTGACATATTATGAGAACAAACCTGCAATAGTCAAGCCAATGAACTGTCCTGGAGGTATGTTGGTTTACAGATCAGGAACAAAATCTTACAAGGATCTTCCTTTAAGAATTGGAGAGCTTGGAATTGTTCATAGACAAGAGCTTTCCGGAGTTATTGGGGGATTATTTAGGCTTGTTCAATTTACCCAGGATGATGCCCACATATTCTGTACGGAAGAGCAGGTTGAGCAAGAGATATCAAAGATAATGGATTTAATTGACTTATTCTATAAAAAGTTTAATCTCCCTTATGCAATTGAACTTTCCACCCGTCCTGAAAGAAGAATAGGCAGCGATGAAGTCTGGGACAAGGCGGAAAAACTTCTTGAAGCTGTGTTGAAAAAGAAAAAGGTAAAATTCAAGTTAAACCCAGGAGATGGGGCATTTTACGGCCCAAAAATAGATTTCCATATTAAAGACTCTCTTGGCAGATCGTGGCAGTGCGCAACAATACAACTAGATTTTCAGATGCCAGAAAGATTTGAACTAGAATATGTTGATAAAGACAATAAGAAAAAACGCCCAGTAATGCTTCATAGAGTTATATATGGGGCGTTAGAGAGATTTATTGGAATTATTATAGAACACTTAAACGGAAGGCTTCCTACTTGGCTCTCTCCAGTTCAAGTTCGTGTTTTAAGCTTTACAGATAGAAACAAGAAATATGCTGAAAGTATTATTAAAAAGATTAAGGATGAACTCCCCAGATTAAGAATAGATTATGACTTTGGAGATTCTCCAATCCCTGGAAAGGTCAAAGATGCCGAGATGATGAGAGTTTCTTATACAATTGTTGCAGGGGATAAAGAAGAAAAAGAGAAAAATATTGCAGTGAGAAAAGATGGAAAAATAAAAACCGTTAAACTTGAGGAGTTTGTAAGAAGTTTAAGAAAAGAGATTGATGAAAGAAAATAATTATTTTCTGTTAGGAATTAAATAATCTAACAAGCCTTTTTGAAGTTCTTTTATTTGTTCAGCATTTGTTGGATCTAATGTTTCTAAGACATATTGTACTGCCCTAACTCCATCACGATATCCTCTTTGAGTTGCTATTACATGTAGAGGCATTTGCTCATCTGCTACCCGAGCAGTCCTTATTTGGACAGTTTCTGATTCCATAGTCTTTAATAGTTGGGATGTTCCAATTCTTGTTGCTACAGTATGATCATTTGACATAATGATTTTAATCATCTTTCATTTAAAAGGATTTATATGCTATGTAGCTAGTTTTATAAATTGCATTTGTTATTCTATTTAATGAAAATGAACCTTTTGAAAAGGCTCCCAAACAAGAACTTTAAAAAATGAAGACACTGCAATTTATTAATAAAGTTAAGGAATCTCAAGGATATAATGATCTTATGAAAGAAGACTCTAAATCCTACCTCTGCTCTTTATTCTTTACACGAGATTATCAAGAAAAGAAAAATGAGACCCAGGTTGATTTTTATTCTCCTAAAAAAGATGTTATTATAAGTTTTAAAGTGGACAAGAAAGTTGAGAGAATTCCTCTAGACAAGAAAGCGGAAACAATTGCCCATAAAAAATTCATTCCTAAACCATTGGGAAATAAGATTAAAATGGGAATTGAGGAAATAAGGCCCACTTTGATGGATGAAATGCATAATAGAAGTATGGCCGATGAAATAAACAAGCTGATGGTTGTTCTTCACATAATGGATGAAAGAATTGTGTGGAACTGCACAGGTTTTTTGAAAGGGCTTGGATTAATTCAGGCACATGTTGAGGACGAAAGTGAAAGCGTTTTATTTATGGAGAAAAAGAATTTCTTTGACCTTCTAAAGTTTGTAAAGAAAGTTGAGCCTGGAGGATTAGCAATAAAAGAAGAAGTAAAGGGTGAAGAAACTTCCATTAAGGAAGATAAAGACGACAAAAAATCATCAAACAAAGAGAAGGAAACAGAAACCAAGAAGCCAGAAATAAGAAAAGGCTTCAGGCCTAAGAAGAAATAAGTTTCTCCACAACGTAAAATATATTCTCGCCTTCCCAAGACTTTATTATCTTGAAGCCTACGTTCTTAAGGAGACTCTCTAATTCATCTTTTTCATAGATATAATAATATCTCATGTGTTTATTATCATCAACTGTCCACGGAATAAAAGCTTCTTTAGGCTTGTTCTTCACTCTTTCACTATTTCTGCTCCATACAGAGATCATTGCTTGTGCTCCCGGCTTCATAACTCTATGAAGCTCCTTAAGAGATTTTTCCCTGTCTAACTCTTTAGGTATGCAATGCAAGGTATTAATGTATATTGCTGAATCAAAGAAATTTTCTTCATAATTCAACTTGCTTGCAGGAGAAATATCAAACTCAGCTTCAATATGGTTTTTCTTAGCGTGTTCCTTAGCGTAATGAATCTGCCCTTGTGAAAAATCGACAAGATACATTTTTCCATATTTGATATTCATTAGGTGCCTCCCGCTTCCACAACCCAAATCTAGAATTTTTCCAGGCTTAACTTTTAAGAATTTTACAATTTCTTTAATGGGATCCTTTCTGAACTCATTCCATTTAGGGGCAATTTCATCCCAAACTTCTTTTTGATCTTCAATTTTCATGAATTAATTTAGAAATCAAGATTTAAAAATGTAAATAATATCAAGATTTTATGGAACTGAAAACATACTCTAAAGAAAACCCGAAAAAACCTGTAAGGAGTGTTTCTGGAGTTACACCCCTAACTGTTGTTTTAAAGCCAAGAAAATGCGACCACGGAACATGCATTTTCTGCCCAGGGGGAGATTACGTTCCTCAATCTTATACAAATAAAAGCCCTGCTATAATGAGAGCTTTAACATTTAATTTTGACCCTTATGAACAGACAAAATCTAGGTTAAACTCACTTATAGCGATGGGACACCCAACAGACAAAATCGAAATCATAGTTTTAGGGGGAACTTTCTTACAGTATGAAATTGACTATCAATATGAATTCATTAAGAGATGTTACGATGCGTTAAATGGGAAAGATGCAAAAGATCTTGAGGAAGCTAAGAAGTGGAACGAAACTTCTCAGCATAGATGTGTTGCAATGTGCATTGAAAACAGGCCAGATAATTGCTCTCGTGAAGAAATTAAGAGAATGCTTGAGTTCGGTTGCACAAGAGTGGAAATAGGAATTCAAATTCTTGACGACGAAATCTATAAAAAGATTTCAAGAGGACACACTGTTAAAGATGTAGTTGAAGCTACTAAAAACTTGAAGAATGCTGGCTTTAAGCTAGGATATCATGTAATGCCGGGATTGCCTTATAGCAATCCCCAAAAAGATATTGAGTTGTTCAAGAAAATATTTGAAGATGGAAATTTCAGGCCAGATCAGCTGAAGATTTACCCTTGCCAGATAGTTGAAGATTCTCCACTTGCCAAGATATATAAAAAAATTGGTTACGAACCTTACAACGATGAGACAACAAAGAAGATTCTCTCCGAGATGATGCGTCTAATTCCTGGTTATTGCAGAGTTATGAGAATTATGAGGGAGTTTCCAAAAGAAAAAGTTATTGGAACTCCTGCAACGCTTCATTTAAGGAAAGAGGTTGAAGATGAATTTAGGAACAAAGGCATAAAAGTCAAGGAAATAAGAATGAGAGAGATAGGCTTTAACAAACTGAACGATGAAAATATTAAATTGAAGATCCTTGAATATGATGCGAGTGGGGGAAAAGAATTCTTCCTTGAAATTGTTAATGATGAAGATATTTTGTTTGGGTTATTGAGACTAAGGATCTTTGAAGAGGAATTATCTTATCCCCACCCACCCACCCAAGACTTGCACTCGTTAGGAACTCGTGATATTGATTATTCGTGCCCTGACTTTGAGATTGATGATAAAATTAGTCAAAGTCAAGACACTCACTCAGAACCTGCCTTTGGACAAGTTTCTTCGCTTAAGAAAGATATTAAGGTTGATAATGTAATAAATTTTAAAGATAAATCTTTTAAAAAAAATAGTAGTAGTTTGAGTATTAATAGTCATCGTGCGGAAAAATCTGCTGAAGGCGATTTTGGAGCAATAGAAATAAGCGAGCGAAGCGAGCCTAATGTTTCAAACGCAAAAAGAGCTATTGTTAGGGAACTCCATGTATACGGTCAGGCTTTGAATCTTGGAGATAGAGGAGAGGCAGGTCAACATAAAGGATACGGGAAATGGCTCATGGACGAAGCCGAGAAAATAGCAAAAGAACAAGGAATTGAAAAACTTGAAGTTATTTCAGGAATAGGGGTAAGAGAATATTACAAGAAACTGGGTTATGAAATTGAAGGATTTTATATGGTTAAGAAACTTTGAGTTAAGTCCATGTCTTTCATCCATTCTAAAACAACCTCAACCCTTTTTTCCCTGTTTGTTTCCTCTAGTCTTAATACATACGGATTTTTAAGTTCAGAATATAATTCGTAAAAGGATTCATGGACCGCACTAAGATATTCGAACTCATCCTCTCTCCACTTTTTGGGATGAGTTTCCCATCTCTTTTTGATATTTTCGATAACCCACTCTTCAGGAGGATTAAGATAGACTATGTTTATCGGAAGCGATCTTTCCCCAAACAGACTTTTATAGGCACTCCTATGGTGTTCATAGTCTTGCTTGCTGATCCACCCTATATCATAAAAACCGTTAACATAGGCAAGATTATCATATACACACCTGCTTGCCAAGATTATCTTGTCAGAATTTTTTTTAGATAACTCTACCATTCTTTGTGTGTCTACCCAGTATTTTGCCATTCTTAAAATAGCCCGGTGGTAAGTGTGTTCAAGATGATAGTTGGCGTCAATGTTTTCGTAAGGAAAGATGTTGTCAATTTTTGAAAGATCTTTTATTAGTGTAGACTTTCCAGACCCATGAATTCCCGAGAAAAAAACAATCTTGTCTAACATCTTAATAATTCCAGTTTTAATAATGCCTAGCCATCAATGGTCTTTACGCCATAAACCTTTGCAATCCATTCAAATTTAGTGAGAGGTCTCTGATTCAATCCCCTTGAAAGACCCATTTCTACTAGCTTATTGTTTAAAGTTAGAGAGAGTTTGCTTAGCTCGTCACTAACTCCTATAAAAGGAGAAAAAGTTGGTGTGCCTATTCCCTTGTATTCTACTTCCAATTGATTAAGTGAAAAAATACTAGCCCCGTAAGAGGCAGAGCAAACACTAGGCGTTACTATATAGAGTCTATGTGAGTCTTGGGAATATAGCCCAAGATTAACTCTGACCTTGTCCGTGCTTCCAACCTTTCTCAGTTCTACTTTATTATCCTTTGCTTTTTCGGTGGAGTACAATATAAAGTCGACCAGCTCCGAGTCATTAATATCTCGTATGTTTTTCTCTATTCTTGTGTAAATTGGAACTCCATGAACAAGATCTCTATCGAGGCCTTTCTTTATCTTGAAAGTAGTTCCGTGAGAATGATGCATTACAGTTAAGGCGTGATAAGCCTCTCTCTGGTTATTAAAGAATCCGTAAAAGTCATGCCTTGCTGTTTCTACACCTGTAAGTTTATCTATTTCATATTTGTCCGGGCATAGCTTCTCAATTTCACTTCCAAACAAAAAAGCAGAATTAGAAATATCCAGTTTAGACTCCACCTCTAAGTTTTCAAATCCTTTTTCTGGAGTATATTCTCTATCCGATTCTCTTCTGTTAGGAGTTTCCGAACCAGAAAAGGCATATGAACCGCGTGGCATAAAAATCCATAAATAGTTGCTTTAAAAGTATTATGTATCTAGAATTAAAAAATCTTAAAAATAAAATAAAGTAAAATAGAATAAAACTATCTTTTCACTTGCCTTCTTGCTAACCAATATAATACACTTATGCCTAAAATCCCCAAGATAACCCAATTCTGTATAGATCCTATCTCGCCAATAAGTTTATGTGCCGTTAACCCAAAGAAAAATCCAACAAAAACAAATATGCAAACCCATAAAAACGAGGCAATTAAGTTCAAAGCCATAAACCTAAAACGATTTATCTTTGTTGTCCCAAAAAATATTGAAGAAAGAATCTTCAATCCCTGAACAAACCTCAGTATTATTATTGAAAGAGACTCATATCTCTCTATTTTTTCGGACATAAATACTGCTTTTCTTTTCCATACCCTCTTCTTATTTATAACCCTCTCTCCAAGAAATCTCCCAATCATAAAGAACATCTGATGACCTACAAAAGATCCAAGTGTTCCAATTATAATTACTAAAATAAGATTAAATTTATCCTGTTGAGCCAAAAAACCAAAGAGAATAAGAATAGAAACACTTTGAGCTATTGCTCCAAGAAAGAGTGCTAATAAACTTAATGAAGAAATTAAACTCTCAAACATTTATCCAACCTTTATGTTTAACAAGCGTAATAGGCTCATCTTATCTTTATTTTTCCCTCTTGCCATTCCTTAAGAATAAACCTTGAAACCTTATCTGCGTCAATTTCACTTCCTTTCTTATAAAAACTCTTCTTTTCGCCAAGTTTTTCAATCAGTGTTTCTGAATCACCATTAGTTAGGATATTGTAATGTTCTTCCAGTAGCCCTGGGAACTCTCGCATAATCTCTGTAATTATTTGTTCTGGGTCTCTGACATTTGAATAGGTTCTAGCCCCTACTTTTGCATGCTGAGCTATTTTTTTGCTTTCAACTCCCGAATATTCATTTTTGGGAATAACACCGGGAGAATCTAAGAGAACAATTCCATCCATTAATTTTAACTTTTGCAGTGCTTTGGTATATCCTGCCTGCGATGAAGATGGGGCAGACTTTTTCCCTATTAAACTGTTTATTAAAGAGCTCTTTCCAGTATTAGGATAGCCCAAAACACCCACCACAACTTTATCTTTTTTGAGTTGAGAAGAGATTATTTTAATGATATTCCTTAGTTGATTTATGCCATTCCGTGTTTTGCAAGAAACCAAAACACTCTTTTCTAAGATTACTTCGATGTTTTTCTCATCTATTAAGTCAGCTTTGTTAATTGCATATATTATTTTTTTATCTCTTGCTTTAATAAATGCCTCAATCTCAGGATTTTTAGTATCACTTATGAATCTAGCGTCCAACACTTCGATTATAATGTCTGATTCATTAAGTATCTGCTCTGCTATGGAAGGAAACTTTTTTCTTTGTTTCCTCATATTTTCTATATGCCCGGTTCTTCTAGAAGAAAAACTATACCTTGGCCTCATTTTTCAATTAAACTTCCTGGCTTTATAATCTTTGTTTGTTATGTTTGGAAATACAATATTTCTCCACAACAATATTTATATAACAAAATGATACTCCTCAAAATACACTTTAGAAAATTGACCTTTTTGCTTAAACAAAAAGCTGAGGCTAAAATCAGTTGATTTTGCCAACATTATTTTCACGAAGTGAAAATGCTGTAAGGAGGTAAAAAGAGATGAAAATGAATTCAAAAAAAACATACGGATTAATGGCTTTAGTTATATTTGTTGGAGCTATTTTATTGGTTTCAGCTCTGCCTAGTCCAATAAACCTTTCAGAAGAAGGGAATTCTGGAGCTAGCGGATCTGCTACACTGCATATTAATTCAAGAACTGACGTGCATTCCACAAATCTAAGAATAAAGGTAGAAGATTTACATCCCCAACCAGGGTATGTATATGAAGTTTGGCTTGTAGATGATGACTCAAACGATAAATTGAGTGTGGGTGCTCTTAACACAAATCAAAGAGCAAGAGGAAACTTCAAGCTAAGCCAAGACATGGTTAATCCCTATATTTACGATTCTATTGTTATAACTCAAGAGCCCATAAATGACATAAATCCTGAACCAGGAATGGCTGTTCTTAGCGGAGATATTTTAAACTCTCTTGGAGAAGATGTTCCTATGGTTGCTTTGTTAAAGGGAAGATCTGAAGTCCCTAGAACAAACTCAAGGGCCCAAGGAGAGGGTAGTTTCACTATTGACACTAACCTAAACATGGTAATGTATGTTATTGATGTAGCTGGAATTGACAGCGAAACAGGAGCTCATATACATGGTTTTGCACCTGAAGGATCAAATGAAGACGTTTTGTTTAGCCTCCTACTTGGAAGCCATAAAGAAGGATTCTTGCTTTATGATGAAGATCAGGAAGAAATGATACTGGCTGGCCAGACATATGTGAATATTCACAGCTCAGACTTTCCTGGTGGAGAAATCCGAGGCCAGATAGTTTTTGACGAGGGTGAATCTTAACTATATCTTCTTAATTTTTTCTTTATTTTTTTTCTTTTTTCCTTTTTAATTATCTTAGTTTCCACACTGTTTTCACACCAAAGAGCTTTTAAGCCTCACCAATAAATGGAGCTCGACCTAAAAGTCCTTACAAAACTCACCAAAGAGCTTTTAAACCAATTTTCTTTGGGATGAATGTCTTATAAGGTCTTTTTCAATTAAGGGAAAATCGAAAATGAACCTTTAGGAAATGTTCCCAAAATGGGAAGGTTGTTTTCAGTTCCTATAGTTCAAAAGGAAGAAATTCCTAGAACAATAGGGAAAAAACACACAAGCCCCTATAGTTCAGGCACTCACAGAGATGTGAAGCTCGACCTAAACTCTTGGGGAAAAACACACAAGCCCCTATAGTTCAGAGGCCAAGAATGCGGCCCTTTCAACTTGCTTGCAAGTTGTTGAGGAAGTTTCAAAACTTCCGATTCAGACTGCGAAAGCAGTCCTCTTTGATAAGTAAG
>Ga0209542_10000973_pt1 | contig 68320 bp, 74 predicted proteins | sample RifCSPhighO2_01_FD_184028 | JGI IMG/M metagenome (GOLD analysis project Ga0209542, IMG submission 184028) | Soil microbial communities from Rifle, Colorado - Rifle CSP2_plank highO2_0.1 (SPAdes) (version 2) | ecosystem: Environmental > Terrestrial > Deep subsurface > Rock core/Sediment ...
CCGGATCGCGGTGGTCGAGTCGACCCATCGGGCGGCCAGCATGGTCGGCTACATGCGCGCGCCTGTGATAGTAGCGCGCAACCCGACCTTCCGCATGGCCGGAGGTGAGCCCCATGTGAAGTTCACGGTCGGGACCTTCGAGCCAGACTTCGCGGACATCAAGTCCGCGCTGACCGAGCTCGCGAGCCTCGAGGAGGGCTGGGGCGGCTCACCCACTGTGGGAGGAAGCAAGCAGGGGGTCGCCTCCACCCTCACAACCGACGAGGTTGTGAGGGTGGTCACGAAGCACCTCGCCAAGAACTAAAGTAAGGGGTTGGTCTCTACCCACCAATTGAGACTTGCCCTGCTTCGCTCTTTGCACGAGCTACGCGCGACAGGCACACAGTTGGCCGAGGCGAACACGCACACGTTCGCTTCGGCCTCTCTTACCGGAGGGCAAGAAGGGAGTTCTCTCTCATTCTCTGCTTACCCTTCGATAAGAGATTACAAATCTTTTTCTGATAGTCCGGCCAATTTGAGAATTTTGTGGGCTGTGCCTTTAGGCAACTGCTTGTTGTGGTAGGCAACCATTGCTCGCTTCTTGCTCGCCGGGTGAAAGAAAATGTAATGCGAGCCAGTAGCGTGGTCGAGTTCAAAACCTTTGCGTTTCAATAGAGCGATGAGATGACGCGGAGTAACCGAGCCGAGCTTAGGCATAAGCCAAACGCTTGGCACGAGACTTAGTGCGATCTAAAACATCAATCGTGCCAGCCAAGGTGCGCTCGTCAGAGGGAATCGTTTCGCCGTGCTTGCGCATAGAAGCAAGGTAGCCAGTGATGGCATCTTTAACCATGGTCATGGCCTCATCGATAGTGCGTCCGTAGGTGATACAACCTGGGAGGGAAGGAACTGTGGCGGTGTAACCCCCTTCGGGTTCGGCCTGGTAGACAACATTATAAGTTAAGCGTTGTGATTTCATAACCAAAGTATAAGACATTTATCACCGGAGGGCAAGGAGGGAGTTCTCTCTCATTCTCGGATTACCCTTCGATAAGGGATCGGTCGAGATTATTAGATTAAATGTTTTTGTAACGCCTCTTTGAGGGCGTCATAGAGAAGATTTTGGAGGGCGGTGAAATCGTGATTGTCGGCATCACGTAACGCCTGGATGTAAGCTTTTCGGTCGGCTTCAGACTCGGCCAAGAGTTCAACGAAGGGCAATCCGAGAGATTGCAAAATAGCATTGGTGAGCATACGAGCAATTCGTCCGTTGTAATCGTTGAAAGGATGGATGACAACGAAACGATGTTGAGCCCAGGCTAGCAGATCAACAAGTTCTTTGAAGAAGGCGTCGGTGTCTGTCTGGGGTGGTATGTGCTTGAGTCGTTCGGCAAGGTCGCGACAAAAGTCTTCAATCAAAACAGGTAACTCGAAAGTCGAAGGACCTGCTAAGTTGCCGAAGGAGACATCAACCGTTCGCCACTTGCCCGCCCAATCAAATATTGGTCCGAAGGCAACCTGATGCAAGTCGAGTATTGACTGCGAGATTATGGAGTAAGCCTTACCACTTCGCACAAATTCCAATCCGCGGGCAATACCTTCCGCCTCAAGAGGCAACAACTGACTGCGAGGGATGACGCCTTGTTTGGTCTGTTTGTAACTAGTCGAATCGTCCATAAGATTAGGGCCGCTGCAAAAAGCCACGTACGTCACTGGCAGTCACCTTGTCACCCTCAAGACGCATGGTGCGAGCAATACGTTCGTTGCGAGTGGCCTCTTCGTAATGACGTCTGCTTTCCGGGCTCGACTTACGATATTTGAACAGCAAAAAAGTGTCAACAAGGGCTGTGCGCTTACGCTCTAAGAGTCCACTTGGATTTGATTTAACGGCTGAAGTCATGCTCGTAATATATCACATTTCTTACCGGCGGACAAATTGTTTTGCCCTTCGATAAGAGACGGCTCGTGATAAAATAAACAGCACTACTCATGAATCAAGAAGCGGGTAAAAATGGGGCAGAAGGAGAGGAGCAGGAGCTAGCTCCGCAAGATGTTGCGGGTTTGCGCTCTTTTGTATTTGCGCGAGGCGAGAAGGAGGGAGCGAAAACACTAAACGTTTTAGACTTCAAGCCTTTGCACGAGATTCTGCCACCAGAGAAGTTTATCGGTGCCGAGCGGATTATCTCGGCTTTTGCTACACCTATCAAAAGGACCACAAAAGTCGGCAAAGAAATTTCCAGGCCTGCTAAGTTGTTAATCTGCGGAGGCTTCGTGCGCGACGCTCTGCTGGAGCAGGAGCCGCACGACATAGACTTCGCCACCAGCGCCACCGGAGAAGAGGCCAAAGCCCTGTTGCGGGAAACTTTTAAAGACGAGATAGAGAGCGGTAAGGTGTGGATGGATATGACGGGTGAACAGTATGGAGTGCTAAGAGTGCGCTTCCGTGAAATTGGTGAGGAGTATGAGATTGCCTCGTTCAGGCAAGATAGCAACGAGGGTGATGGGCGTAGGCCTGATAGCGTGACTTCCGTGCGCTTCGCCGGACATGATGCTGACAGACGTGACTTCACCATCAATTCACTTTTCTACGACCCCAACAATGGGCGAGTGTTTGACTTCACTGGAGGTTTAGACGACATCAAAGAGAAACGTTTGCGATTTGTAGGAGAAGCGGGCAAACGGATTGAAGAGGACTCGCTAAGGATGCTACGATACACCCGTTTTTTAGCTAAAACAGGTTTCAGCTCCGATCCGCAAGCGTGCGAGGCGATAAGGTCGCGCGCGGAGAGAGTGAAGACTTTGTCGCCCGAGAGATTGACCGGCAACACGGGCGAACTGCGCAAACTCTTTGCCGAAGGTAAAATCGGCGCATCACTTAGGACGCTCAAGGAGCTCAACTTGTTGCGTGAAATAATGCCCGAGGTTGAAGCCCTCGATTCGGCTCTCCAAGGCCCGCCTTATCATATGGAGGGTAGTGTCTTTGAACACACGGACATACTCTGCGACCAGTTGCCGAAGGACGCTCCTTTCACTTTGGCTCTGGCTGGCATCATGCACGACATAGCTAAGCCGGAGTGTCGCGAGGAAAAGATAATGGATGGTAAAACAAAAGTAAGCTTCATCGGCCACGAAGAGGCGGGTGTCGAGAAAGCTAGACCCATTCTCGAGCGTCTCAAAATATCTAAAGCAGAACAAGAAACTATCTTGTGGTTGATTAAAAATCATTTGCGCATAGCAGGTTTCCACGAACTTCGGAAATTCAACGCGCTCGAACTACTGGCCCATCCTGCTTTTGACCAACTGCTCGCCTTGCGTGAAGCTGATACAGCCGCGGCTCTTGCCGATGACCCAAAGATTGCTGCCGAACATGAGCGTGTACTTACCGCTATACGCGAGCGCCGTGACTTGCTTCGCAAGCAGGTGAGCGAGCAGTCCGGCCCGCAAGAAAAACTGCTAAAATTAATCAATGGCCCAGTTTTCATAGGGCGCTTTAAAGAAATCAGGGGTGGTGAGCTTGAGGGTCCAGCGAGGGGTAAACTCCAAAAAGCCTTTAAACAAGCGCTAATAGAGGGTGGGGTAGTTGAAGAGAGTGTAGCCCGAGAGGTGCTAGATAAGACGATACGGGAATTTGAGCTATAATACCCCTGTCGGGATTATTGGGTTAATCAAGAAAATCGTGGCAGAAGTTGGAAAATGGGTCCTTACAAAACTATCGAAGGGCGAGCTGGCCAATGCGGCCTAACCTTTCGACTTCGATCAAGGCAAGGAAATCGCTCGGCCAGAATTTCCTAAATAATCCGGATGTTGTTCGGGATATTTTGCTTGCTGCGGATTTAGCGGTCCCACCGCCAAAGGGCGGAACGACCGCGGACACGGTGCTTGAAGTTGGACCGGGCGAGGGAGTGCTGACACAAGCCTTGCTCGATGCCGGAGCAAACATAATTGCGGTTGAAAAAGATTCGCGTTTGATTGCGCCACTCAAACAAAAATTTCCCGCCGCACATATTATTGAGGGCGATATTTTGTCATTAGACATTTCATCATTGTTTGCAAATTGCAAATTGCAAATTTCATCATTTAAAATTGTTGCCAACATCCCGTACTACATCACTGGGCAATTTTTACGAAAGATTTTTGGCGAAGAAAACTTGCCAAAAAGAATTGTGCTCATGTTGCAAAAAGAAGTGGCAGAACGAATCGTGGGTGGCAACCCCACTTCGCTAAAGCTTCGCGGGGCAAGAGAAAGTTTGCTTTCAATTTCAGTCAAAGCTTACGGCACGCCAAGCATTGTGCGCTACGTTCCCCGCGAGAACTTTGAGCCAGTGCCGGATGTGGACTCGGCCGTACTACTTATCGAAAACATTTCGCGAGACTTCTTTTCCGCCAAAGGCGGACCAGCCTCTGGCTGGAACGAGCAGAAGTTTTTCGCACTCCTGCGCAAAGGCTTCGAGGGTAAGCGCAAACAAATTGGAAAGAAGTTAGGTATGCTGGGAGATACGCGCCGGGCCGAGGAACTCTCGCTCACCGACTGGAAAGATTTATCCCTTCAACTAAATACCGGCTGACGTGCCGATACCAAGCGGCCAGGGGGAAATTAAGCTTTTCTGCCCGTTGTAACAACAACCGGTAGTGCAGGGGTTAAGGCACACACCCGCGGCGGGAACATAGGTGCCCTTTACTGACGGCCCAGAGTGCCAAATATCATAGTAGCTATAGAGGCCGGATAAGCCCCAAAAGTATAGAAGGTTGCTCATGCCTTTGGGCGGACTGCTCACGGTGAGTACCACTCCGGTACAAGTACACGAAAGGTAATCAACGTATGCAATCCGCCCGCCAAAGTTAAACGGGGTTTGAGCAACAATGACGTGTGGCGAGAGGCCGGTCAAAATTAACACCAGCAAAGCAAGAGCGACAAGTTGGCGATTATTTTTTGACATTTAGTTTTGGACAGTAAAGGTAACAGGGTTGCTGGTGCGGAAATCGTTGGTTTCAAAAGTGACTTGATACGTCCCCGAGGCGATAGGGGGCACGGCAAAATTAATTTTGCTACCAGAGACAGTAGCCGAGCTTGTGGCTACGTTGCCCCAATGCACAATGGCCGAGACTGATTTGTTTGTGAGTGGCCGCACTGTGGTGGCCAAAACGCTCGCGCCCGTAGTAGCGGTGTATATGTCAAAATTCCAGACATAGAGCATTGTCGGGCCAGCGATAAAGTATGGCATAGGCTCGCTAGTTTGCGACGGGGTATTAGCAGACGCTACGTAACTTGGCCTATCGGCTGGCTGATTCAAAAACGCTCGCGTGCTAGGTCCCACATAGCCCGTGCCGTATCTAAGACCGCTTGGCGTAAGTATCTCGGCCTTGTGCGACTCTTGGTATTTGATTACCGCTCCAAGTGTAAGCACCCCGAAGTAGCCACTGGTCGGCACAACGTTAAGAAGTCTCTGTAAAGCCACAACATCTTCGCCCCTGTCGCCAAGTTTGAGATTGCGCTCGAAACTAACAGCTTGAGCACCCGCGGGTATTGCAAGCAACAAAAGTAGGGTGACTAGATGCTTCATATAATTAGTATAGCAGGATTGGGATATTATCCACACAAAATAAACACGGGGTGGGGAAACGGGGCCTAAAAGTGATACACTTTGATGGTAATGCGAAAGGTAGGCAAGAGAGGCAAGATAGGAGTGGCTATCGGTATTTTGGCGATGCTTGGAGCAAGCTATTTTTTTCTTGGTTCTAAAAAATCTGACGAGTCGGGCTCCATAACTACACTAGCGGTTCCAACCACATTGCCCGACAAGGATTCTGATGGTGATGGCCTCAAAGACTGGGAGGAAGCGCTTTGGAATACCGACCCGCAGGTGGCCGACACCGACGAGGACGGCACAAGCGACGGCCAAGAGGTGGCAACTCGGCGCGACCCGGCCAAAGCGGGACCGAGCGATAAAATGTTGCCAGTAACGTCGCCAACACCAGGTACAGATGGCACCACCAAAGCCTACGCTTACGAATACGATCCGAAACTAGGGAGCACACCCACCGAAAAGCTGGCTCTAAACTTAACCAGCAATTACTTGCTCTCAAGTGCCGGCCAACCGTTATCGGATGCCGAGAAGGCCTCGCTTGTAAGCAATCTCGTAGCTGACACAGCCAAGGCACTCCCGAGCCCAAAAGTATTTGCGCTCTCGAGTTTAAAAGTCCGACCAACAACAGACGAGAGTCTGCTCGACTACTTCAACGCCTTGGCCACCATCCTGCAAAACGCCTCACCCGGGAGTATTGACGAGGCGGTGATAATGCAATCGGTTATGACAAGCAACAATTTAAATGACATGGTTGCTCTCAAAAAAATCGGGGTCAAGTTTAGCCAAGCGGCTACGAAGATGATCGCCCTCTCCGTGCCCGAGAGACTGGCCGCCTATCACCTAGCTTTCGCCAACGACTTCGCCCAGGCCGGTTGGGGTTTGGAGACTATGGGTGGTGGCGACCCGATATTAGCCTTGATTGGTATGAACGCTTACCGGAGCGCCTACACCGACCTCACCACCAAGATTGCCCCGACCCTCTTCGCACCTATCACGAAGGGAGAGATAAGCATTAGCAGAGACGAGCCAGCTAGCTTCTTCATTCAATAAAGCTATGAGCACCAGCATTTACAAACGTCTGACCGCCTCACTGCTCACAAGCATGATGCTTGTTTCAATAATTTATCCACTCACATTGCCGAAAAAGGCAGAGGCTCAAGCCAAGCAAATAGCCATAGCCGGCGGGGTGATTGCGGCTCTTGCGATAGTCACGGCCGTTAGTACACCACTCTCGGTGCCTAGCGAAAGTAAATCCCAGAACGTTAAGGAGACAGTCTCCGATGGCATAGTCAATATGCTTATCGCGGCCGCTATCTCCACCGTCATTACGTCTATGACTCGGTGGGTCAATAGCGGCTTCCAAAATAAGCCTTCGTTTATCCAAAACTATAAGCAGGCTACAAAAGATGTTGGCGACCGTGTCTTCAGCGAGGTGCTCGCGGATATTGAGCAATCTGACATGAGGACCAAGGGCCTAAGCACCTTCATCTGTGGACCATTTTCACAAGAGATACACGACGCCTTCCGTATTAGAATCGCGGCGGCCAAAGGTGGCTCGTTTACACAACACTCGGCCTGCACTATTGATGGGGTACTTGCTGAAGCTGGGCAAACCTTGGAGGCCTTTGAGGATGACTTTACCCAAGGTGGTTGGCCGGCTTGGCTTGAGCTCACCACAAACCCCGTCAACAATCGTTACGGAGCCTACTTTATCATCAATAACGAGGTGGGCAAGCGCATCGCCGAAGCGGTGGACGATCAAAACAAGCAACTTGCCTTCGGTTCGGGCTTCCTCTCGCAAAAGGTACAGGGGGAATGTTTAGACACAGCAGAGGAGCAGGCGGCTTACGCGGCCAATAGCCCCCTCGATGGAAGCCCTCACTTTGATACCTTCCCCTCAACAGTCGACAGATCCGTGGCACAACCAGACCCCACGGTGTGCTACAAGCGCGGGCCCGACAAGATCGTCACACCCGGCCAAGTTATCTCGACCCAAATGAATAAGGTCTTGGGCAGTGGCCACGAGAACCTGGTGAAAGCCGACGAAGTGGATGAGCTTGTAGCTGCGCTCTTAAGCCAATTGCTCAATAGTGCACTGCAAGGGATAGGTGGTCTCTTTGGCTCAAGTAACCCAGAGCCGGGTCAGACATCGGTAATGGACGAACTAGGTGAGGAAGCCGACAGGTTGAACGAGGAGGCCGAACAAAAAAAGGCCGAAGCTGATGCGGCGGCGGCTAAGGCTGCGGCTGATGCGGCGGCGGCTAAGGCGAAGGCCGAGGAAATTGAGAAAAAGGCCAAAGAGCTAGAGGCCTGCCTGATTGACCTTGCGCAACTGAAAGAGGGCCATACCATCCTTGTGCCAAATGACGACGGCACATATCGCGAGGAGTACTCAAACCCGGCCGCCATAGCGAGACGGCAAGCCAAGTGTGACAAGATAAAAGCCGACCTAGACATATTAATAGGTGAGGCCACGGAAGAGGGTGGAGCCTACTGTCCATTTGGCTTCCACGACTCATCCACCGACGAGAAGGGCCCCAAAGGCGAGAGGATACAAATTAATGACGACGGCTTTACTGCCACTGAAGCAAAACCCAATCTGCGCATAAACTTGCCAGCCAAAGTCAAAGGTAAAAGTTACGATCACATTACCGTTGATTTGGATGTAAAGATGGGCCAATGGAACTCGGAGTGCGCTGCAAGCTTCGGTGGGCGATGCTACCACGCCATCTTTTGGTCCTTGCGTGGCGACAAGAGGTGGTGTTGGGACCAAATGGCCGACGTGGTGCTGGTAGGACCAAGCGAGCAAAAGCTCAAACTAACCTCCAAAATCGGCGGGGATGAGAAGGCGGACGCAGGGGGTAACTTCTCGGGTAGTTTCCATGTGCATTATGAGTTTAACGGTAACGCCATGGGCGGGGGTACCGCAAGAGTAACTCTAACGGGCAACAACGTTTCCAAGACCGCGACCATCAAAAATACAGTACCCTTCATAAACTTCGGCGGAGGAGCCTTCTTCGAATTCGGCCAAGAGGGTAATCCCGAAGGCCCGGAGGCCGCCCCGATAGGTTGGAAGTTCAACAAAATAGAAATAGTGTTAGAAAACAGCGCCCCATAACCCCATGCGTAAAGCCCTCCCAATTCTCTTCCTCTTCTTAACTCTCACCACTGTAGTGAGTCCGATGCTTGTGGGGCCACAGGTGGCGTTGGCGAGGGAAGTACCGGATGTAACCTCAACCGAGGCTATGGAGACTCTAAGAAAGCAGAATGCATTAGCTGCCGCGCAAAACGCAGACTCTTGCGAAGGGATATTCTGGGATAGCCTAACACCTTCGTGCATAGTCAAAAGGCTTTTGATTGTATTCTATGAGATTGCCTTGGCAGTGCTTGGCAAGGCTGTAGCCTTTTTCGGCACAATATTTGATTTTTTGATTAGCATTTCCATAGTGCAGTTCAGCGTTTTGGGCAATAGTGACTTCGTAAAGATTGGTTGGGGCATCATCCGCGACGTGTGTAACCTTTTCTTTATCTTTGTTCTGCTTTACCTTGCCATCCGCACCATCTTGGGCCAAGAGGGCCAGACTATGAAGGCTGTTGTGCGAGTCGTGATATGCGCGCTTCTTATTAATTTTAGTCTTGCTGGGGTCCGTATGGCCATTGATAGTTCCAACATACTTACCCTCGTCTTCTACAATGCCAGTAAGTCTGGGCCTGGGGACGGCACTCTCTCGGCCAGTATTATGAATGCGGTTACCCCAACAAAATCGGCTGGTTTAATTAAGCCCCCGCCCGCATTTAACCCAAAAGACCCGACTCGCGAGCCTACCGAGGCGGAAGTTAAGGCTCAATCTACTGGACTCGTAAATCAACCGCTGATGTCAGTGATCTTGAGTGCATTTTTCGGCCTGTTTTTTATCTTCATGGTGTGCATGTTACTTTTGGTTATTTCACTTATGTTCTTTGTGCGCATGGTCACGCTCATTTGGCTAATGGTCACCTCACCTTGGCCGGTTTTAAGTTACGCTATGTTTGGTTCGTCCACCGGTAGCGCACATGAGTGGTGGGAGTCGCTGATGGGTCAGCTCCTTTTTGCGCCAGTATTTTTCATCCTCTTTTACATCGCCTTGCAAATGGCAACAGAGATTAACAAAACCGACACCCTCCACTTCACAGCCCCAACGGGCGTCGGTTGGGCGGCCGACGCGGTGGGCACAACTATCAAGTTCCTGATTATCATCTTTATGCTCTTCGCCGCGCTTTTATATGCCAAGAAGCACGGAGGCGAAACCGGTGGCAAGATTGCCAGTTGGGGAGAAGGCAAAATCAAAGACTACAGCAAAAGAAGCGGCGCATGGATGGGCCGCAACACCTTGGGCCGTGCAGGCCAAGCAGTTGGTGATAATCGCGTGACGAGGGCTCTGGCCGAACGCCAAGGAATCGGTGGCGTTGTCGGTCGCCTTGGTTTGCGAGCTGGCGCGGGAGCGGCTGGCGTAGGCTTCGGAGTAAAAGGTGGGAGCTTGCATGATACTAGAGAAGCTGGCGCTAAAGCCAAAGAAGCACGCAACAAAGAACTCGGCCAAGTTGATGATGTGGCGGTACAAGCAGAGACACTACGGGCACAAGCCGATCCTGCTGGGTACAGAACTCGACACATGGCAGATGTAGTTGCAAGAGAAAATACTCGGCGAAGGGATGCCGGTGGTGTTGATATGACTGTAGCAGAACAAGCAACGTTCGAAACAAGCAGAATGACCAACGACGCCATCGCCGCTGACACAAGAACGAGACACAAAGCAAGGGCCACGGCACGCCAAGAGAGTTACCAGAGATCGCTTACGACTGGTCCGCTTGGCGCTACGTTCCATAGAGCGCAGGGGTCACGACTCGCCCCAGCTTCGAGTTATTTGGCTCTCTCTCGCATGAGAACGTCTAACCGAGAAGATACGACCCGACAAGCACGAGTTGATCAACTAACAGCGCGTGTCGCAACATTACAGGCAGAAAGGGAGACACTTGCCCCAGGTGGAGTTATGCCACCAGCTGGCCACGCAGATAGATTAAGAATCCAAGAAGTTGATCGAGAAATCTTCCAGCTTGAAGGTCAATTAATAAATGCCAATGATGCAGCAGCAGCAGCGCGTGCCCGAACGGCGGCAGGAGCAGCACCAACGCCATAAGATATGACTAAACTTACACAACAAGATTTTGAGAAGATGTACGCGGTGCTATCCAAACCGCTTCATGATTTAGTGTTCTCTGACGAATTGCTTAAAAGAGCTTACAAAATAGCCGAGACTTATGAATTTGACGAGGATGAGTTCTTTATTTTCCTTGATATGCTTGACCTATTGGTTGCTGGGGCACGAAACAAAGTACAATTTAAAGAATCTCTGATTGGCGAATTGTTTTGTGATGCCATTGAGGCTAACAAAATCATGTCTGATGTAGAAAAAGATATATTGTCTGTTGGGCAAATTGTTCAAATACAGCCGCCACCGTCAGGCGCGAGCAAATGGCGGGAGTTTGTGACTAAGGATTTAGGGGCAGGTAAATGATACTTTTATGATACAAAAATATACACCTAATGAAATCTCGAAGATAAAAGCGGCCTTGCCGGAGGACTTGAAGCAAGCCCTTGCTTCGGTAGATATGATGCAGGAGTTGCGTACGATTGTGTTTGAGCAGAAACTGCACGTTGATGAGGCCGGGGCGGTGGCCGACGCAGTCGAACTAACTCTCTCTGGCATCTTGCGCGTGCGTGAGTTTATCCAAACTCTGCGCGAGATACTGCCGGAGGCAAATAACGAAAAAATTATCGTCTTGGCAGAAGCAATAAATAAACGCATATTTGCTAAAGTACGTGCCTCCCTCCAAAAGATTGACCAAGATAAGCGCGAGAATCCGAGTGAGGGGGTGCTTGTAAACGATGTGCCGATTAAGCCAGCGGTCCCACCGCCAAGTGGCGGAGCGACCGCAGAAATCCCGGCGGTGAAACCGCTGTATAGGCCAGAACCAACACCGAGTGTTGCCCCAACTCCCACGGCGCCAATGCCGATTATCGCTCCCAGATTGGTTGTTCCTCCACCACCGCCCGCGGTCCCGGCGGTTAAATCGCTGGAGAACACAGCGGTTCCACCGCTTGATAGCGGAGTAACCGCTCCGGGGACAGTGATTCACGAGCAAAAGATGGTCGCTCCGGTAAACGTACAACCGACCACCACTGATATTTCACACGTAGTGATGGACCCACGAGTGAAGCTTGTCCCAGAGGATGTGAAGCAGCGCATTAATTCTGACCCCTATAAGGAACCCATCACATGATGGTAAATGTGCAATGGTAAATGTTGGGTGGGGATGGTAAAACTTAAATGTTAAATGGTAAATGTAGATACAGAAAGAGGAAAGAGTAAAGACATTAAGATTAGAAGCTATGAATTCAGTGTTGAGTTGGTCAGATTCATACGTTCATTGCCACGAGAGATACAGTTCAACCCTATAATCAACCAGCTAATCCGTTGTGGGACAAGCATTGGGGCAAATATTGCCGAAGCCCAAGGGGCACATACGCGCAAAGATTTTGGCAACTTTTACGACATCGCCCTTAAATCAGGGCGAGAAACTATATATTGGCTAACCCTCTGTACGGATGGCCTTGGGCTAAATCAGCCGCAAGTTGCTATACTTAACAAAGAAGCGGAAGAGCTCTCGCGCATGATTGGCGCCGGCCTCATTTCTCTTCGGAAACAATGAATCTACCTTTACCATTTACGATTTACCATTCTTGTAACATTTACCATTTACCATTTCACATGCTTTATGGTTTTTAAAGTTCCGCAATTTATAGAGGTTGAAGACAAAATCTTTGGGCCGCTTACTTTTAAGCAGTTTGTATACCTGGTGGGTGGGGCGGGGGCGGCTTTTCTCTTTTGGACATTTCTGCCCCACTTTATCGCCATATTCCCCATTGCGTTCTTTGCAGGTTTGGCCCTGGCCCTCGCTTTCTACAAGGTCAACAACCGGCCATTTGTTATACTGCTTGAGGCGTATGTAAGTTACTACCTAAATGGCAAGTTGTATCTGTGGCGGAAAGATCAAAAGCCAAAGGTTCCCGCCAAAGGCGGGTCCGCCTATGGCGGAAAGATTAAAGACAGGCCAAACATAGCGGTGCCGGTGCTCTCGGGAGACAAGTTACGCGATTTGGCTTGGAGTTTAGATGTGAATGAGAATGTGCAATCGTAAATGTTAAATGGTAAATGTAAATAAATAAGATGGCCAAAAGTGTTCAAGAATTCATCCCGATAGAAGAGATACGCGATGGCGTGATAATTATTAAAGGTGGGCAGTTGCGCTCTATCTTGCTTGCTTCATCCATAAACTTTGACCTTAAGAGCGCGGATGAGCAGACGGCCATCTTGCAGCAGTATCAAGCCTTCTTAAACTCCCTCGACTTTCAAGTGCAGTTCTTCATCCAATCGCGCAAGCTCAACATCAGGCCATACCTGGCTATCCTTGAGGCTAGGTACAAAGACCAGACAAACGATTTGATTAAAATCCAGACGCGCGAGTACATCGAGTTCATAAAGTCAGTGACCGAACAAACAAACGTAATGACCAAATCATTCTTCATCATAATCCCCTTCGCACCAGCCGTGTTTGGCAGTAAGAAGGGGGGCGGGATTCTCTCCTCTTTGTTCCCCAGTAAGAAGGGGAGCTCCCAAGCCGCCCAAGATGAGATGGAGAAGTTTGAGGAGAACCGCTCGCAAATGGAACAGCGCAAATCAATCGTAGTTCAAGGCCTTGCCCGCATCGGCATCCGCACTGTGAGCCTAGGCACTGAAGAGCTGGTCGAGCTCTTTTATAAAATCTTCAATCCGGGCGACTCTAAAGTGCCCGCTTTGCAAAAGTAAATGTTAAATCGTAAATGGTAAATGTAATATGAGCTTATTTGGCAAAAAGAAGGAGGACCCCAAGGCTGACTTAACAGCTATTTTGCCGGCCGAAATCTATCAGGCTGGGGTGATGGAATTGCGGGACATCATTGCTCCGGCGGCTCTTAAAGTAAATCCGAAAAGTTTGTCGCTCGGGTCTAAAATGGCTCGAACATATTTTGTTATTTCATATCCGCGCTTCTTAACACAAGGTTGGTTTGGCCCAATCATTAATTTGGACCGTATTTTTGACGTATCTATTTTCATTCATCCTATAGAGACTGGCAAAATCCTACGCACTTTGCAAAAGAAAGTGGCCGAGGTCCAAAGTCAAATCAGCGTGCGCGAGGAGAAGGGTTTGGTGCGCGACCCGATGCTCGATGTGGCCTACCAAGACATCGAGGAACTGCGCGACCAACTCCAGCAAGCCACCGAGAAGCTCTTCGATGTGGCTATGTATATCACACTCTATGGCGAGAGCGAGGATGATCTCGACAAAGCCGAGAACGAGGTCCGCTCAATCCTCGACTCCAAACTAGTCTACATCAAGCCAGCTCTATTCCAACAAGAAGAGGGTTTCAAATCAGTTCTGCCTATCGCCACAGACTTGCTTGCAGTTAACACCAAGCTCAATTCCACACCTCTTTCAACAATTTTCCCCTTCACATCATTCGATCTTACAAGTGACAAGGGCATCTTGTATGGGATGAACAGGCACAACTCATCTCTTGTTTTGTTTGACCGCTTCGCTATGGAGAATTACAACTCTGTTATCTTCGCCCAAGCGGGCTCCGGCAAGTCATATCTTACCAAGCTCGAGATTCTGCGGAGTTTGATGTTTGATACCGATGTTATTGTGATAGACCCCGAACGCGAGTACGAGCCTCTCTCGGGTGCGATGGGTGGCCGTTACTTCAACATCTCGCTCACATCCGAGCATCACATGAACCCATTTGACCTACCCATTCCAGGTCCCGACGAATCGGGAGCTGATATTTTGCGCAACAACATCATAAGCTTAGTAGGACTCTTTCGCATAATGCTTGGCGGTCTCTCGCCCGAGGAGGACGCTGTGCTCGATAACGCCATCAAAGAGACTTATGCTCTTAAAGATATCGGACCAGAGTCCGACTTTTCGAAAATCGAGCCGCCACTCTTGTCGGATCTTGAGCTTGTGCTCGCGGGTATGGAGGGTGGCGAATCAATCGCCCAGCGATTATACAAATATACCAAAGGCTCGTGGGCAGGCTTTATGAATAAGCCCACCAACGTCGATATCAATAAGAAGTTTGTCGTCTTCTCGGTGCGAGATATGGAGGACGACCTCAAGCCTATCGCTATGTACATTGTGATGCACCACATTTGGAACATTGTGCGCAAAATCCGCAAGAAGCGAGTGCTTGTAATTGATGAAGCCTGGTGGATGATGAAGAGCGACGACACAGCCTCGTTCTTATTTGGACTAGCGAAAAGAGGGAGAAAATATTTCTTGGGCATCACCACCATCACTCAAGACGTAGGCGACTTCCTTAAGAGCCCCTACGGCGTGCCGGTTATCACTAACTCGAGCATCCAGATTCTACTTAAACAATCTCCAGCAACAATCGATATCGTGCAAAGAACATTTAATCTAACCGATGAGGAAAAATATTTGCTTCTAGAATCCAGTGTGGGGGAGGGCATCTTCTTCGCTGGTCTTAAGCACGTAGCCTTGCGTGTAATCGCCTCGTATGTGGAAGACCAAATCATCACCAGCGATCCGTCACAGCTCCTTGCTATCAAAGCGGCCAAAGACGAATTCCGCTCCAGCCAAGTTTAAGCTATGTCAACCGCGGATAACCTTAAAACTGCCAAAGCCGGAGCCAAGGCGGCTAAGGCCGCGGCCACTGACATTACTAAGGGCCTATCCATAGGCAAAGCTCTGTTTGAGGGCTCTGGCTCCAAAATTGGTAACGGGACAGCTTTTTTGATGTGCGCGATTGCCCTTACTGTAGACGTTCTCGCTCTGCTCGCCTTAATACCACTCGTTGGTTGGATACTAGGCCCACTCATCTACATCCTTGGTTTAGGTATCTTTGGCTTGTGGTTCAAAACGGTGGGTGCGAATTTCTTTAGCGCGCGCGCCACGGTTTCTAAGGGCATATCAGCGGTCTTGGAAATCATTCCTGAGATAAGCGCTATCATCCCCGGCACAACGATCAACGTGGTTGTAGCTATTGTTATAGTGCGCATGGAGGAATACGCAACCAAAGAGGCGGGCAAGGGTGAAAAGGGCAAACCCGAGGGAGTCAAAACCCAAACAACAAGTGGCCCAGACACAGGGGTTAAATCTCCAAAGCGCGCCCCCGAGACGCAGGGACTCGACAAGAACCCTGATAATACTGCTTACCAAGCATCCAGAAACTCTTTAGACAAAAACCCAGATAATACAGCCCTGGAAGGGTTACGAAACGCTAAGGTAAATACCGCAAGTAGCCGACGGACTAATCCACTAGAGGAAGCGGCGTAGTGGTTTTGTATAGTGTACAATTAAGGATAATGGCGGAAGTGAAAAAGTATGTTTTGTACAGCCTGTTACTCGCACTTGTTTTTGTGAGTGGCAACTTGGCCCAAGCTCAGGGCATGCCCGGGTCTGATGGTTTAAATATGCAAGTCAGCCCTTCAGCACCGGCTCCAAACAGTCAGGTCAGTTTTGCTCTCACCAACTATTCTATCAACCTCCAGACCTCCGATATTCGTTGGCTTGTAAATGGCAAGCAAGCCTCACGTGGGGCGGGCTTCACAAGCTTCACTACCGTTACCGGAGCGCCCGGTTCAGTACTGACTATTTCGGTAATTGTCACAACCACAGACGGTCAAACTCTCACCAAAGAGATTACTCTGCGCCCCGCCTTGCTCGATCTAATCTGGCAAGCGGATTCTGCCGTACCTCCACTCTATCGAGGCAAGGCTCTGCCCACAACCAAAAACTTAGTCAAGTTTGTGGCTATCCCTCACTTTGTGAATGCCGGGGTCGAGATCGACCAGAGCAAATTAGTTTACCAGTGGAGTCTAGAGTTTGACCCAACACCTACTGGCTCTGGTCTGGGCAAAAATACTTTCAGCACAAAAATCGTCGATCTGATAGGCGAAACTCGGGTGGGTGTTAAGGTATCAACTCTTGATGGCTCAATTGTGGCAAGCAAGAGTCTGGCCGTTTCACCATTCAACCCTTTAGTAAGCCTTGTGCGCATAGACGACCTCGAGGGGCCCGACCTCGCCCATCCACTTTCGGGCAATTACGACCTCACTGGTCCCGAGGTAACCTTGCGAACAGTGGGTTACTACTTCCCTAAAAGTCACGTCACCAAACCCGGTCTCAAATATAGCTTTGCGGTAAACGGCAAGCCCGCGATGGCAAGCGAGGTTGCGCCCGCTCTACTCACCTTGCGACAGGGCCCGGGGACGGGCTCGGGGCAGGCAGCTCTGTCAGCTGCGATTAACGACTCCTTCGACAGCATGATTAGCGCTGTGCGAAGTATCACACTCACATTTGGCAGTAACTCGTTACAATAATTATGAAGCGGTTAATTATTATCATCGGAGTGATTGTTCTGGTTGGGGCTATTGTGGCATATTTTGCATTAAACAAAGACGTGTCTGCGCCTATCTCTGATGGGGAAACTACCAACATCTTCCCCAGCCAAACAGGGCCACTTGAATTCCCAAATCAAACTGGGGCAAACACGGCAACATTGCCAAACAACACTAACAATCAGACACTACCTGTCACAATAAGTAGCACAGGCATCACTGGCATATCAGAGAACGCCACAAACACAACCTTCGTCAGTGAAACAAAAAGTCTTAAGCGTATATCAGATGCAAGAGTGACAAGTGGACAGATTACTGTGGGCACGGTTAAGGGTCTGGACATTTTTGTCCGTTATATGGAGGCGGGCACTGGACACGTGTACGACTCGAGGCCAGTGGGGGACGCAAAGGAGCGCGTCGCGGGGGTCACTATCCCTCGAGTGGCCGAAACCTACTGGGGCAACAAAGGTCAGTCAGCGCTCTTGCGTTACTTTAACGAAACCGGTGGAGCAATTAAAAATTATTTGGTCAGGTTCGGAGCAGGGGCGACAAGCACCGACAAGCTCACTGGCACATTTATTTCGGACAACATCACGGATGTGGCGGTGGCTCCTGTGGGTGAGGAACATATTGAGTGCCCGGCCTACTTAACAAAGAGCCTAACCAAGAGCTCAAACAACGACCCGAAAGAAGTCCACAAGCTTCAGCAGTTCTTGATTGATGTTGAAAACACAAGCACACTTGCTCAAACTGGCCTCTTTGACGCCGACACGCTCGTGGCTGTCAAAGCCTTTCAAACCAAATACAACATAGAGGCAACCGGTAACGTTGGGCCAATGACTAGAGCTAAAATCAACTCTATCTACTGTGCCAAGGTGGGCGGCCAAGTAACAGGCAGCCGGCTTGCTTACGTTGTTACTGATGGCACCGGCGCAAAGATCGTCTCGAGCGATTTCGATGATAAAGTTGCAACAAATAGATTTTCCTCTGTGCTTAGCGAGTGGAGGCTGCTTTGGCCACACAAGGATTCGCTCGCCATAGTGACAGCCCCTTCGAGCGAGGTGGCCGGCTATGCGTACCAGCTTGTGGGGTCTACCCTTAAACCTCTCGTGTGGGAAGTGCGGGGATTGACCGTACTTGTCTCGCCCAAACTTGACCGGGTTATTTATTCACAATCTGCTTTGCGTGGCCTGCGAACTTTGGTCAAAAATTTGAGTGATGGTAGCACGCGCGACTTCCCCCTCATTACTTTGCCTCAAGATAAGTGCGCGTGGAGCAAAATAAATTCAAATGTTGTCTACTGCGCCGCACCCACTGCCACACTCGGTGGGGGGTACCCAGACCTGTGGTACCAATCCCAAGTCTCCCTTAATGACAACATCTACTCTGTCAATTTAGATACGGACACTGTCACCCTCCTTTACTCTGCCTCTGTCGAAGACGCAATCTCTGGAGACAATATCTCTCACGCTCCTGATGTTGAAAATTTAATAGTGGCCGAAGACGACTCCTACCTCTTCTTCAAAAACAAAAAAGACGGCTACCTGTATCAGCTCCCCATCACTGGGTTAGAGGTGCAGTAACAAGCTGCTTGGCTTTGTGGCGGACTACAAGTTCGTGGGCGATTTGGAAGAGGTTGGAGGTTAGCCAATAGAGTGCCACCACGGCGGGGAAGCCCATTGAGATAACTGCCACGAAGACAGGCATAACGTAGCGCATGTTGGTACTCATCGAACGGCCAAGCTCATCACTGAAGCTTGGTTTACCGTCGGCAGGATTGTGCTTGGGTGCGGGCGGTAGGGAGAGGGTAATTTGGAAGTATTGGCTCGCCCCCACAATCAAAGCGAGCCAAACGCTCTTGGCCGAGAGGTCAAGGAAACCAAGGAATAGCGAGTTGATGTTGGCCGGGAGATGGACGAAAGAATATAAGACTTCTGTTTTAAATGGTATACCATCAGTGAAGACCCAAAAGAGCGCGAGGAGAATTGGTATCTGTATTAAGATAAGGGCGAAGCCAGCGAAGGGGTTGATACCGTGCTCCTTGTAGAGTGCTAACATCTGTTTGGTTTGCTCCTCTTTGTTGTCCTTATGCTTCTCGCGGATGCCCTTGAGATCTTTCTCCACCAACTTCATCTTCCTTTGGGTGGTGATTTGCTTGTGAGTAAGAGGCAGGAGGATAAACTTGACTATCAAAGTAAGGACGATAACAGCAATGCCGATGTCGGCACCCGGCACGAAGCTCGTAATGAACACCAGGGCGTTAAGGAGAGGCTGGTAGAGTATTGTGTGGAAGATGGTAGAAATCATAAATTTTGCGCCGTAAGTCTACGTATGATAGCAGAGTATCAGCCTTTTTAATATACAGACGGTAGCTACCGATGGGCAACAGAGCATCGAGCTCGCGGCAAATTGCCCGGGCTCGACGTTTGAGTAAATTGCGTGTAACCGCCTTTGGAGCGGCCGCCTTGGGGACAACGATGATAAACCTAGACCGCAAGCCTTTTGCGCCCTTTGAGTCTCCTCCGTTTTATCGTAGCTCGGCCCCCTGCACTGCGGGCACGTTTGCGAAAACCGTGACTTTTCTTACGTTTCCGGGTCTTTGGTTGATATGTTACTGACATGGCGACATATTAACACCCAGTCCACTCTTTATCAACAGGGTGCAAGCCTTCACTAAGATTTGCGCTTTGCCCTCCACACGCCTATAATCTCTTCGATGCTTGCGACAGATTCAAAAACGCTCTGGGACACGACACTCTCCCACATCGAACTTGGCGTTTCAAAGGCAAATTTCATCACCTGGTTTAAAAACACGGCTATTCATAAGCTGGATGGGGGAGTAGTTTACCTAACTGTACCCAATCCTTTTGTGCGTGACTGGTTACAAAACAAGTACCACTCCTTAATTTTAAAGATTCTGCGCGAGAATTTGGAGGGCGTGCGTTGTGTTGAGTACGTTATCAATAAGCACAGCGTAGAGAGAGCGACGACAGACCGACCGGCTTCGGCCTCTGTATCAATGTCTGGACAACTAGACTTGGGCGACAATATGTACATTAATCGCGAGGACAACTTAAATCCAAAATACACCTTCGATTCATTTGTGGTTGGGGCCTTCAACGAGCTCGCCTACGCCGCGAGCCAGGCGGTTATAAAAAATCCTGGCATAAGTTACAACCCCCTCTTTATTTATGGGGGCACAGGCTTAGGCAAAACCCACCTCATCCAATCTGTGGGCAATCACTTCAAGCGCCTCGACAAAAACAAAAAGGTTTATTATCTTTCCTCTGAAAAATTTGTGGTGGAGTACACAGACGCCGTACGCTCGGGCAAAGCAAATATCTTTAAAGATAAATATCGCAAGTATGATGTGCTCATAATGGACGACATCCAGTTCCTCGCTGGTAAAGACAAGAGTCAAGAGGAGGTGTTCCACCTGTTCAACACTCTCTACGACAACAATAAGCAAATCATCTTTTCCTCAGACAAGCCACCCAAACAAATCTCTGGGATAGAGGATCGTCTCAAATCTCGTTTTGAGGGTGGCATGATCGCCGATATCTCTATACCAGACTACGAATCACGTCTGTCTATACTCAAAGCCAAAGCCCGCGACAGTGAAATTAACCCGCCGGAGGAGATACTTGAGTACGTAGCTTCTGTTATCCAAAGCAACATCCGGGAGCTCGAGGGTATCTTAAACCTAGTGATAGTACAGTCACAACTTAAGAAGCGTGATCTGGGTGTTACAGAGCTCAAGCTTCTTATTAAAAATAGTCTCAAGCCCCAAAAGACAGTCTCCATTAACGAGGTCATCAAAACTATCGCCAACTTCTACAACATCGACGAGCGTGAGTTGTATCAGAAGACCCGCAAAAAGGAGGTGGTTAAGCCACGCCAGGTCGTTATGTACATTTTGCGCGAAGACTTCAACACCTCCTACCCCTACATTGGGCAGAAGCTTGGAGGCCGTGACCACACAACAGTTATCCACGCTTACGAGAAGATAAAAGGTGACTTAACACGGGATAACTTACTCTCACAGGAGGTCGAACAAATCAAAACCCTTTTGTATGGTGGAGTTTAGTGAACTTATGCCAACACTTATCAACACTGATAACAAAATTATTATGAAGACAGAACTCACTAAAACCACTTTCCCACATATCCACAGTGATAGTATTAGAAGTAGTAGTATTATCTTTAAATAAATAATAAATACATAGACCATGAAGTTTGAATGTATAAAAGATAGGTTACAAAGAGCAGTGGGGCTCGCCGAACGTGCCACAGGTAAGAAGTTACCCCTAGCAATTCTCGGCAAGATTTTAATTGAAACAAGAGAGAAGGAAGTAATAGTTAGCGCGACTAATTTAGATCTTGCTGTTGAAGTGACGGTGCCGGCTAAAGTGAGCAAGAAGGGTCAAATAGCTGTCTCGGGTGCACTTATCGAGAGTTACTTAGGTAGCTTACCCCCACAGACCGCGGTAACAGTGGAATTGGTGGGCAATAACCTAAGCTTAACTACCCCAAGCACTTCAGCACTTGTAGCTACGATATCTGCCGAAGATTACCCACACACCAAAGAAGTGGGGAAGAAAGATACTTTGGGTGAAATAACCGCCGAAGCTGGAGAAATCATGTCTGGGTTAAGTGCCGTCACCTTTAGTGCGTCACTCTCAGATATTAAACCAGAACTTGCCGGGGTTTATCTTCACCAAGACGGAGAAGATTTAGTATTTGCTGCCACAGACTCCTTTCGTTTAGCAGAGAAGCGCATTCACAACAAAAATAAGCCAAGTGGCGAGGACGTGGCAGGCATTATAGTGCCCCTACGTAACGCCCAGGAGCTCGCACGAGCTTTGGCTGACACAAGTGGCGCTGTTACGCTAAGTTTTAATAAAAGTGAACTAGGAGTGAAGGCAGATGGTTGGCACTTTCGTTCACGTTTAGTCGAAGGGACCTTTCCTGCGTACAGCGCTCTACTTCCCAAGTCTTTCGCCACTCAAATCGTGAGCCTCAAAGAGGATTTACTGGGGGCTTTGAGGACAACCCATGTGTTTGCTGATCGCTTTCATCAAGTAAGCATAAAGGTTATCCCCGACGACGCACTCTTCGAAATCCAAACTAAGAATCAAGAAGTGGGCGAGAGTACTGTGCGCGTAGATGCCACCATCGAGGGCGACTCGCTTGACATCAACCTTAACGGCCGCTTCCTCCTAGACGGCCTCTCCATCGTTGGGAAAGATAGCGTCACCCTCGGCTTTAACGGCAAGGACAAGCCAATGCTTGTGCGCGGAGTGGGGGACCGTAGTTTCTCATACCTTGTGATGCCCCTTAACAAGTAAGGACCAAACTTTACAAGCACCAAACCGCTCAAACGTGGATTCAGTTTCAAACATACTCAGTCTTCTTAAGAAATTCAAAGTCAAAGACGCCGACATTAAGCAAGCCGTAGCCGAAGTGATTAAAAAAGAGTTTGACGAAGATATCCCCCCCAAAAACATAAGAGTAAGCGCCGGAGTAGCGTATTTAAGTTGCGACAACACCCTCAAAAGCGAAATCGCCCTGCGCAAATCTACCCTCCTCCCTGAAATTAACGCCAAACTGAAACATCCGCTCCTAGATTTGCGTTAATTGCTGGTGCGGAAGGTAACTGTGGCTGTGCCTTGGTTACGGTAGGTGTCGTAGACTACTACTTTGAGGTCGTTGGTTGGCTGGATGTTTTCGAGGGTGCTATGGACGAAGGAGTATGCTAGGTTGGTGGCGCCGGGCAGGGCTTTAATTTTGCTTACAAAGATGCCGTTGACGTAGACCTCCATTGAATCGATGGGGTAGGCGTGCTTGGTAACATTTATAACCACATCAACTCGCGAGTTTGGGTCAACGGTCACGCCGGGGACAGGTGAGACGATGCTTATAACAGGCGAGAGTTCGGGCGTGTGCACGTCGTCAACTTGCGTGGGTTTGGTGCTGGAGGAAACGGCGCCATAGCCATTGGCGGCGGCCCAGAGCCTGACGGGCGTCTCCCAATATGTGTATTGCGGGTCACTCGCCGTGTTTGTGGGGGCCGGCCCGCTTGGGTTAGCTTTGTCTACCCAATGCAGTATCGAGTGTATCTCGCCCATTGGCACCTCTTGGCGCATTTCGGGTGGCGTGTACTCGGTAGCAAGTTTGCCCGAGGCCTTGTCGATGGTGTAGGTTTCGCCCCCTTGCCAGATGCCACGCAAGATTGGTTTGACGTTCGTGTCGTTTAGGTATGTGTAGACCGGGCGAGTAAAGGGCGTGGCCGGCAAGTCCGCGGCAACGGCATCGAAGATCTTGCGCCACATTGGGGCTACCACAAAACCGGCCACATTCTTAACCATAGAGGTGTTGTTGTTGTTGCCCACCCAGATGCCCAAAGTAAGTTCTGGGCTGTACCCGACCGTCCACATATCTTTGTAGTCGTTGGTAGTTCCTGTTTTAACCGCCACATCACGATTGGGGAAGTAGAGAGGTGAGTTCGCCCCATACGAGGGCGCCCGGGCCGCGTTGTCGGAGAGGATGTCACTAATACTTGCCACTATTTGTTCGTCGAGCACACGCAGGCCTCGGTCCGCCACTGGCAGGCTCGAGGTGGCCGTGCCCTCCAGGTAATTACCACCCGAGTCTTGCACCGAGAGAACCGACGAGTGTGGGTGGTACACGCCGCCAGAGGCGAATGTGGCGTAGGCCCCGGTCATTTCAAGAGGTGAAACTTCGCCACCACCAAGCACGAGAGTGAGGCCGTATTGATTGGCGCTGCCCAGGCTCTCGATACCAAGGTCAGCCGCAGTAGCGAGTGAGTCTTTGATGCCCGCCAGATACAACACTTCGATTGAGGGTACGTTGATAGACTGGGCCAAGGCAGAGCGCAAGGTCATTGGTCCGCGGAACTTGCCGTCGTAGTTTGAGGGCGCATAACAATCTCCCGCGTTGCCTTTATCAGCCGTGGCTGTGACGATGGGGCTACAAGTAGTTTGAAATTGGGTGGGCAAGTCAAAGAGTATGGTGTCGGGCGTGTAGCCCTTTTTAAAAGCGGTGGCATACACGAAGGGTTTGAAGGAGGAGCCTGGTTGGCGGTGAGCGAGCGTGACGTTGAAGTTGCCATCATTCTCAATCTCATAATAATCGCGCGAACCCACCATCACGAGGATCTCCCCTGTGTGCGGGTCTTCGGCTACGACACCCATGTTCTTGGCGTTGTAGTTTTTCTCATTAATAGGGGCGAACTCGCCTGCGATCTCTTCGGTCTTCTTTTGCTTCTCCCAATCAAGGGTTGTGATAATCTTCAAACCGCCGCGCGAGATAAGCTCTTGGCCGTACTTCTCTTCAAGCGCGCCCAATACATAAAAAACAAAATGTGGTGCTTTGATAGAGAAATTGTTTTGTGGGAGAAAGGCTACGTTCTCCTTCTTAGCCGCTTCCACTTCTTCGGTCGTGGCGAAGCCGAGCTCTTGCATACGAGTAAGCACCAAGTTCTTGCGGGCCTCGAGCAAATCTTTGTGACTGCCGTAGGGTGAGAAACGGGTTGGCGATTGAGGTAGTGCGGCTAGGTAGGCACTCTCGCCAAGCGTCAGGTCCGAAGAGGGTTTGCCAAAAAAAGCTTGTGACGCTTCTTCAATGCCGTAGATATTGCCTCCGTAGGGCGACTCATTTAAATAGAGCGTGAGGATGTCGTCTTTGCTCATAGCTCGCTCAAGTTTGAGGGCCAGCACTATCTCTTTGAGCTTGCGCGAGAGGCTCCTCTCTTGAGTCAGGATCGTGTTCTTAATAACTTGCTGGGTGATGGTCGAGCCGCCTTGAGTGCCACCACTTGAAACCAAGCTGGTGAGGTTGGCTAGGAAGGCGCGCACAATAGATGTGGGCCTGATGCCAGAGTGGTTGTAGAACTCGCGATCTTCGATGGCCACGGTGGCGTTCTTCACATTGCGACTAATCTCGGAGCTTGTCACGTTAGAGCGGCGCACGTTCTCACCCGAGTTGTACAGGAGCACCGTGCCCGTGCGATCGTAGACCTTAGTCGACTGGATAATCTGTCGCTCATCGAAAGATTTAAAATCCGGTATCTTTAAATTAGCCGCCCAAAGTATCAAAACCCCCGCTAAGAAGACGCCAATGGCGAAAAATAAAGTAACCCACCCCCCAATACTATGCCGATGCCGTTTGTAGTATCCCTTAATAGACATTTGGCCATTTTAACACAAAAACTGCGGGCCCCGACTGCTCGGGGCCCTGTGGTCGCAGTGCCGGCTTATCGCCGGTTACGGCGACTGCGCAGATCGCGTCTGCTCTTGGGGCTCGCCGGGCGCTTTGAGGCTTCGCCCTTGCCGTGCCCGCCAGCGTTGAAGGGCGTTGATCTGGGAGAAATGGGACTGGCGGCCCCATCCCCAATCACGCTATGGATCCGGTCCAGTTCCGCTCCTCCTTCCTCGGCCAAACGGCCGGCACTCGAGAGACCTTCGTCACCACCACTGAAAACCACTTCGACTTCCGGTTTCGACTCCGGTTTTTTGGCCATCGTGTTCTGTCCCCCGATAACTTTTTAGCACACTTGGTCTCTGTCTGCAAATTCTGTTATAGTTGGTTACATGAAGATAGATACTGACCCGGAGAAGATTGAGGAGGTGCTTAGCCGTGGGGTGGAGAATATTTACCCCTCCAAAGACTTCCTAAAGAAGCGGCTTGAAAGTGGCGAACGACTCACTATTTACCACGGGATTGATCCGACGGGTACCACTCTTCACCTTGGACACTCCGTGCCTCTTCGCAAATTGGGCCAATTTCAAAAGTCGGGGCACCACATTATCTTTCTGATAGGTGGATTGACGGCTACAATCGGTGATCCAACAGACAAGCTCGCAGCACGCAAGAAATTAACTCCCGAGCAGGTAGAGCAGAATGCTAGGTTGTATAAGGATCAAGCTTCACGCTTTATTTCTTTCGACGGCGAAAACCCTGCAGAAATGAAAAATAATTATGAGTGGCTTGCGAACATGTCGATGGAAGAAACTTTCACCCTTATGTCTAATGCCACGTATGCCCAAACTATAAAGCGGGATATGTTTCAGAAGAGGATTGAGGAGGGCAAGGATATATACATGCACGAATTTATGTATCCGTTGTTGCAAGGGTACGACTCTGTTGTTATGGATGTTGATGGCGAGGTTGGCGGTAATGACCAGACGTTTAATATGCTTGTTGGACGGGACCTACTAAAGAAATATAAAAACAAAGAAAAATTTGTAGTCTCTGTTAAGCTCCTTGTAGATCCTACTGGCAAGAAGATGGGCAAGACCGAGGGCAATATGGTGGCTTTCACTGACTCGGCCGAGGATGCCTTCGGCAAAGTGATGAGCTGGCCTGACACTCTCATGCCACTTGCCTACGAACTTTGCACGGATCAAGAGATGGGCGGGGAAGGGATGGAGGCCAAGTTTAAATTGGCAGAGTTAATTGTTGGCAGTTATTGGGGTGAAAAGGCGGCGGAAAACGCACGGGCTAATTGGACAGCCACTTTCTCAAAAGGCGAGACACCGGAGAACATCTTAGAGATAAAGGCAGACGAACAAAATTTTCTTTCGGACACTTTAATTGGCCAAGGAATTATTGCTTCCAAGAACGAATGGAGGCGATTGGTGAACGATGGCGCTGTTAGTATGGACGGCGAAAAGATCACCAACCTATTGGCACAAGCAAAAAGCGGCACCTACCGTATTGGCAAACACCGCTTCTTAAAAATTTCAACTAATACCTAGTACCTGCCAACTAGTACCTACTAGGCAGCTTCTTCTTCGTCCTCCTCGGCATCGTCATCGACGGGCGGTACGGCATCGTCATCATCCTCAAGTAGTGCCGGGTCAATTACGTCTTCGCCAGTTTCTATCCCAAATGCTGCTGGATCGTCTCCCATATTTAAGAATGTTAAATTTTAAATGGTAAATGGTAAAACTAATTACTACATCACTTTGTATCAAAGCGGCCAAACATTTTCAATACATTTCTGCGAAAGCTGTGGATATCTAATCTTTCAGCGCGAGACAATGCTGGTGAGAGCCACAGCCATGGCATCATACTCGTCGTCGTGCTTCACAACTTTTTTAACACCCAACAATTTCTTCAACATACTGGCCACATCTTTCTTGGCCGCCTTGCCATAGCCGGTCACGGCCACTTTAACCTCTTGCGGTGTGTACTCACGAGTCTCAAGCCCGAGGCGTTGCGACAGCGCTATCACGGCCCCGCGCACCTCGGCTACCCGCATAGCCGTCTTCTGATTGGTGTTAAAGAAAAGGCGTTCGAGAGCGAGTCTATCTGGCTTCCAAAGTTTAGTCAATGTCTCAAGCCGAGCCATCAATTCGCCTAGTCGTTCATCAAATTCACCAGCCGAAGTCTCCAAACAGTCTGAATGTAGCAAAACAGGTTCTCCATTTCGTGCTTCGGATTTCGTGCTTCGAGTTTCCACGAGTGCCACCCCCATCCGCCCGTATCCAGGGTCAATTCCTAAAACTCTCATTCCATGAGTATATCAAACATTGTGGCCCGTTTGCGCTAATCGCAAACGGGCCAGGGCAGGAGTTCCTCTACCTCTCTTCCCACCAATTGAAGCCACCGACAAGCGGGGTTAGTTCCTTGCTAACCGCCGCGTTTTGTCCGGCAAGAATCGCTGCCCTTTTGATGAGTCGAGCTGGCGCTTTCGCTACACCGAGCTCTTTCACGCCAGAGAACATGTTTAGCCTGACAAACTGGAAACCGCCCGCGACGGGAACGAGGAGAGTATCTCCTTGCGGATCCTCGAAGACGAATCCTCGACAGGCATGTCCTCTGCCAACGTTGCAGAACCGCTCGAAGGCCTCATTGGCAGGCTTTGGCCACGTGCACTCAACCAATCTTAGGTCGAGAAGTTTTGGTTTTGACAACTAGCACCTCTCTTTCCTAAATCAGACTAGCAACAACAAAAGATATGTCAACCATCACTTACTCCGCGTTGTCGGTTACGGTTTTAATGTCGTCGTGATTCTCGAGGAGGTCTATGAGAGCGCCGAGTTTGGGTTGCTCGCTCTCGGGTACGGGGATTTTGGTTGTGGCTTCCCAAGTCATATTGCCTTCGGCATCTTTCTGCCTTGCGAAGGCCCATGTAGTGGCGCCGGGTCCACCAAGCGAGCCGCCGTTGTCGGCTAGGATTCTCTTTATCTCATTCGATGTGCGATTGCGACTATCGGTGATGCCTTCGATCACTAGTGCCACGCCGCCCGGACCGTAGGCTTCGTACAAAACTTCTTCAAAGGCCGCTTGCCCCGAGCCCGTCGAGGGGCTTCCCCGCCCAACCGCTCGCTCGATTACATCAGTAGTCACATTTGCCTTACGCGCCTTCTCAATAGCCGCCCGCAGAGCCGGGCTACTCATATCTCCTCCGGCTAGCCGCGCTTGGATGGTAACGAGTCGCCCCATCATCGAGTAGAGTTTGCTCTTCTTAGCATCTTCGGCCCCCTTCTGGTGCTTTATTTGGCTCCATTTGTTATGCCCACTCATAAACACAATTTACAACAAATGGAATGATAACGCAAAAACAAGAAGGGCCGGCTATTGGCACAATTGTATTTAATGTACCTTGACTATTCTGGATAAATCTATAGTTTTGAGACGGAAACCTTAACAACCACAAACCAGACAAACGGGGTATATCCCCAAACGGAGGGCGGAGATGCACACTCTTCCAGTCACCGCCTTCCGGAGTAAAATCACGGAAGCGGTACAAAGCAACCCAGTTACGATTATCGTAGCTGAAACAGGTGCAGGTAAGTCCACTCAAGTGCCACAGTTCCTTCTCGAAGATGGCTGGCGCTTGGTAGTTACCCAACCTCGACGCTTGGCCGCACGTTCCCTAGCAGAGCGAGTCGCCTTCGAACAAAAGACTCGTCTCGGACACGTCATAGGCTATCGCACCTCACAAGAGCGTCGCGACAGTTCGAAGACACGCGTTCTCTTTTGCACCGATGGTCTCGCCCTCGTGCGAGAGCTCGTTGGCAAAAGTAAACGAGACGTACTCGTCATAGACGAAGTTCACGAGTGGAACCTCAACATCGAGGTGCTCATTGCGTGGGCAAAGCGCGAACTTGCGGGAAAGCCTGACTTCAAGCTCGTAATCATGTCGGCCACAGTCGAAAGCGAACGCTTGAGTGCGTATTTCGACAACGCGCCGATCGTGAACGTGCCAGGTCGTCTTTTCCCAATCGAAGAACGTAAGGCTGGTGGGAGTGTCGTCACAGATGCGGCAGAACTTCTGCGGCAAGGCCACAACGTGCTCGTCTTTCAACCAGGCGAGCGAGAGATCGCGGAGACCATACGCGAGCTTTCAAGATCTGGCATTGAAGCGGAGATACTGCCACTCCACGGAGAACTCACTCCAGAAGAGCAAGGGCGCTGCTTCAAACACTACCCCAAACCCAAGTGCATAGTCGCAACCAACATTGCCCAAACCTCGGTCACCATCGACGATATCGCAGTGGTGGTAGATTCGGGCATGGAGAAAAGGATAGAGACGGTTAGTGGAGTCGAAGGACTTTACATTAAACCGATCTCTTTCGCTGATCGCGATCAGCGCAAAGGAAGGGCGGGCAGAACAAAAGTCGGAATTTACATCGATCACTGCAAGGCCTGGTCTCGACCGGACTATCCGGTGCCAGAGATTCTTCGTCACCGGCTCGATCAGGTAACGTTGCGTCTGGCGCAAGCTGGTCTAGACGCAGAGAAGCTCGACTTCTTCCATCAACCAGACAAAGCGGCTCTTCACGAAGCTAAAAGAGCACTTGTGGCTCTCGGTTGTATGGAGAAGAGCGGAACGGTGACAGCAATCGGAAAGCGCGTTGCCACGATGCCCATCTCGGCTTCGTTCGGTCGCATGATCGTCGAGGCCGATAAATTGGGCGTTGTGGGTGACGTTGCCGCCATTGCCGCCATCCTAGAGCAAGGCGAGGTAACCCAACGCCACAGTCACGCGTGGCTGCGTCTTTGCAATGGGGAATCAGACTCTGACGCCCTGGCCCAACTTGCTGTCCTCAAAGCAAGTCGGGGAATGTCTAACGAGGAGATGGAGAAATCTGGGATTTTCCCTCCAGCTGTCGGCCGTGTCATAGAGATGATCAAGCATCTGGCCAGATCTCTACATGGCATGGTCGCGAGCTTCGAAAGTAGTGGCAAGCGCGAGGACACCATCCGGGCGATTTGCTCCGGCATGGCAGATCATCTCTACCACCGTCGCGGCAGACGTTACTTCAACGGAGACGAAACAGGCCAGGGCCGCGAGCTCTCTAAGCAGTCGGTAGTTTGCCAACCGCAGTGGGTAGTTGCTCTCCCATTCGACCTCGAGACCAAGGTGGATATTGGCGGGAAAAAGAAATTGCAATTCCTCGGAATGGCCACGCGGGTAACCCCCGAGTGGCTAGCCGAGAACGTACCCACCGCGGGCCAAGAGGTGAACGAGCGACTGGCGGAACTGGACTTAGCTGGCAAGATAGAGCGTCTGCGTGGTCGGTGCTGGACCCTGTGGTTCGAGCACCAAAGCAGTGGCAGACTCCCAGCCGCAGTACTCGAGCAGCTATCTCGGCTCTCAAGCCCATACAATATTGAGGGGAGGTTGGGCAAAGAGCAGGAAGCCTGGTTTGTGGAAATAAGCGAAGCGATCTCACGAGCAGAGCAAGTCTTGGGACTAGGCTCTGCTTTCAGAGGACAAAGGTCCGGGTGAATGGGACGACCACCTAATGAAGTTTCGTCCCCCTAGCAAAGAGCATCAAAAAGTTGGTGACCTTTGCCAGATGATTGACAGTGTAGATAACAAAGAGTAGTTTCTCTTAAGACACATAGGGGAAGTCTCAAAGAAAGGAGACGGGACTTGAAAGATCCAGCATTGCTTGAAAAGAAACTCGGGCTAGCTTTCATCGACAGGGGACTGTTGATGGAGGCGCTCACACACCGCTCGTTCCTAAACGAGAATCGAGGTTGGCCGTATCCCCACAACGAACGTATTGAGTTCTTGGGTGATGCGGTAATCGAAATGGTGGTAACACAATACCTTTTCGAAACCTATCCAGACAGAACGGAAGGAGACATGACTGCAGTTCGGGTCGCGCTCGTCAACGGGCAAATGCTTGCCGAGGTATCGCGTGGCCTAGGGATTGAGGAGTTCATCTTCATGTCTCAAGGCGAACTTAAGGACACAGGTCGGGCTCGCACGTACATCCTGTGTGCGGCATTTGAGGCACTCCTTGGAGCTCTCTATATGGATCAGGGCTGGAAGGCGGTTCAAGCTTTTCTGAAGCGAGTACTCTTGTCTCGCACAGAAGGTTTGATCGATGCCGGTGCTCATAGAGATCCCAAGTCGGCGTTTCAAGCCAAAGCGCAGGAACAATATCAGACCACCCCGACCTATCGTGTTCTCGAGGAAACAGGACCCGACCACGACAAGCACTTTGTCTGCGGTGCTTTCATCGGCGAGGAGCTAGTTGCTAAAGGCAGAGGAGCCAAGAAGCAAGAGGCCGAGACAGACGCTGCCAAACAAGCGCTAAAGGTGAAGGGTTGGTCTTAGGTAGATATCGGTAAATTCATAGAGGCCCAGGTGTCGCAGCACCTGGGCCTCGTTGCGTTCCTCCGTTTTCATCCGATCGATTGTTTGGCCCTTTTCTGGGCAAGAGTTTTGCTTATTGATGGACCCCTTTTCAATTTAGCGCAGGCCGGGCATCCAACCCCACGCGCCCTAGAGGCTCCTCTGGCCTGCCACTCGTGCCCACAATCGGGGTTCGAGCACTTCCACCAGAACTTGGTGGCGCTACCGGCAAGCACTTTGGTTGCGGGAAGTTCGTTTTTGGACGAATATTCCAACGCAAGTGATGGATGGGTGGTGGCCAGATTGTTGGTTGTACTTACGAAGCGCCCCGAACAGATCTTGCAACCACTCCCTTGCACGCGGTCTGAGCCCGTGGCCTGCCACTCGTGCCCGCACTTCGAGCACTTCCACCACAGCTTCTTGCCTGTGCCGGCCATGACCTGATCTGCGGTCAGCTCGTTCCTTGTCGAATACTCCTTCACCAACTCTGGATGAGTTGTGGCCAATTTGTTTCTCTTGGTTATTGTCTCGCTTCCGCACGCGGGACAACTAGCTATCCTCCGTATCCCTCCCTCCCACTCGTGTTTGCACGTAGTGCAGCGCCACCAAACCTTCTTTTTGACACGAGTTGGGACTTGCTTATTGTCTTGTTCTCCGGGGTCCGTCCCCGGGTTGCCCTTGTTCGATACGACCCTGCCGGAGCAGGCCGGGCAGCCGTTACCACTGCTCGTGCGGTTCGCAACTACGGCCTGCCACTCGTGCCCACAATCGGGGTTCGAGCACTTCCACCACAGCTTCTTGCCTGATCGTGGGTAGATCTGGCTTGCCAGCAATGGATTTCTTGTCGAGTACTCCTTTGCCAGTTCCGGATATCTGGCCTCGAGGTTGTTGTTGTTTGTTGGTGTGGCGGTCTTGCTGACACAGGCCGGGCAGCCACTGCCGTTTGATGAACGGTTGGAACCCGAGGTTTGCCACTCGTGCCCACAACCGGGTTTCGAGCATTTCCACCAGAGCCTCTTGCTTGTCCCCGCTAACACCTTACTTGCCAGTTCGAGGTTTTTGGGGGAGTACTCGGCTAGGAGTTCGGGTAAGTCTGAGACGAACTTCGGTTGAAGCCGCTCAAGAATATCCTGCATCCTAACCATTCTCTCCCTAAAACCGGGGTGGTCAAGGTCAAGTGTCATGGGGTTGGGCTTTGCGCTCGGTGCGTGTCCCGCGTGGTCAATGTTAGCGAGTTTTCCTTCTACGCTCTCCCAAAGATCGTAGACCATCTTGATGCGTTCGCAGTTGCCGACGAAGTCTCGCACGATTACCTTCTCCTTACCTTTGCTCCGGCGCAAACCGCGCCCGAGTTGCTGGAGAAAGATTGTGGGAGAGTCGGTTGAACACAGGAAGACGATTACGTTGGCTTGTGGGATGTCGACACCCTCGTTGAAGGCATCGACCGTAAGTATCGTGTTCACCATTCCTTGCCGGAAGAGCTCCAGCCGCACTCGCCGCTCCTTTTCGGGAATGCTCGAATGAAGAGTGAACGAGTCCGGTACGAACGAAGCGAAGTGGTTGCAGTACGGGATGGACGGGCAGAAGACGATGATCCTTGGTTCGTCGAACTCTGACGCGTCCCGCGCTATGATCCGGGCGATCTCTTCGTCCCGCTTGGGCACGAAGATGCTTCGATTTAGCCGCTTGAGCGAGAGGCGCTTTGGTAGATTCTGCGGGAGCAGAGCCTCAAGGCTAATCTCGTCAATCATCAGTCTATAGTCGAGCGGGGTTACCAAGTTCTGGGCGAGTGCCTCATCGAGTGGCAGGAAGAAGACTTCCTTGCCGAAGATTTCGCGGATGTCGCGCAGGTCCATGCGGTTCGGGGTGGCGGTGACTCCAAGTAGGAAGCTTGGACGGAAGTACTCCACCACCCGCCGATAAGTTTCGGCCTGAACGTGGTGACACTCGTCAACCACGATGTAAGCGAACTCGCTTGGGTCGAACACCTCGCAGTTCTTTTCCATTGTCTGGAAGGAAGCGAAGAGACAGTCGACCGAGTGCAGATCCTTGGCGCTACCGTGGAAGAAACCGTAGGACCGCGTTGGGCCCAGGACATCTTCCATAGTGTCCTTGGCTTGGTACAGGATGTCCGTCTGGTGACAGAGATAGAGTACCCGTCCCTGGTTTTTGGTTAGCCAGTGTTTGACGTCGAGTGCCACGGTGACTGTTTTACCTATACCACTTGCCATGACAACGAGGGCAGTCTTTGCCCCGTCAGCACGCAGGCGGTCTAGGATTCCTAAGCAATCTGCCTGGTAAGTATAGGGTACGTACACGACTGACCTCCTCTCGTTTGATCGGATGACAAAGACCGAATTAGGGGTTTACTAACATACAAATAGGCAAAAAGTCAACTTGACATAACGACTAATATCGTATAGCAATAGAGCTGGAAGCTCTTCGACATTCACGTTGTTTAACCACACGGAGACAAGACATGCCCCAAAACACAGGCGTTGCTCAAAGAAGTGTTCCAAGCCCTGTGCTCTCCGGGCAACAGGGATGGAAGCCAGCGGTTGACCGAGCGCTACTTGTAGCACGGGAACGTAAGCGGATCTCGACCCAAGAGATTGCCGCGACCCTGCAAGGCAGTGCCATGTGCGAGCGAGGCGTGCTCTCAAAGGCTCTCGTGCAACTCAAGCGATTGCTTAAAGTTCACGGGATCACCATTGTCAGCGGCAAAGCCGAGATCGAGTACCGCAAGGCCTACCCACCTCTAACCAGGACCGGGCTTGGGAAACCACCACGTCAATTCGAACCCCGTGCTGGGGACCTTGACGAAGAAGTTCCCGAGAATCTCCTAGAGCAGAGCGTGGCGCTTCTCCCGACCCGTCACGAACAGGACGTAGCGACTTGGTTCCTAAACGGCGTCGTTAAACGCCACAAGCTCCTCACGAAAGAGGATGAACAGCGTCTAGGCGAACGTATTGCCCTCGGTGACTCCTCGGCCTGCGATGAACTTGTGCTTCACAACCTCCGACTCGTTGTCTGGGTGGCTAGGAAGTACTTGGGTCGTGGTCTCGATTTTCCCGACTTGCTCCAAGAGGGCAACATCGGGCTTATAACCGCGGCCAAAAAGTTCGACCACACCATGGGCTTCAAGTTCTCGACCTACGCCCTTTGGTGGATACGGCAAGGCATCACTCGGGCACTCTGCGACCAAGGCGACATTATCCGGATGCCGGTCCACGTGCACGAATTGCGGACCAAGCTCATCAAGGCATCAGGAGAACTCGCCGGGGAACTTAACCGTCCTCCTTCGGACGCCGAAGTTGCCAAGAAGGTGAACATGGCCGAGTCGGTCGTGCACCGCCAACTCCACCTAATCAAGCTTGGCATCGTTTCGCTAAGTGAAGTTGTGCCAGGTACGGGGAAGGGGACGGTAGGAGAAGTAACCTACGAAGAGCGGGTAGTTGACGAAGATGTCGAAGCTCCGGACATTCTCATCGAGGCAACAGAGGAGCTCATCCGCGTCCACGCTGAAATCGCGTTGACCCTGGAGCAGTTCGAAAGCCTCGAGATCTCCGACCGAAACCGGACAATTTTCGAGGTCTACTACGGATTGCAGGAGGGTGAAGAAAGGCAAACTCTGCAGAGCGTGGGGGATATGTATCGCATCACCCGCGAACGTATCCGTCAGGTAGTCGAAAAGATCTGGATCATCTTAGCTCAGCGGGGATCGGTCCTTAACCATCGCGGGCTCTGCAGGGTCCTCAAGGTGAAGGAGGAATTGGAGAAGCTCATCGGCAAGCAGCCGAGCGCTAGAGAGCTCTTGGCAAGTCGCAAGGGCCAACAGTGCCTCGCTATACTTCGGCAAGAAGCTGAGGCCAGGGCACTGCCAGTAGCAAGCGCCGAGATACACCTAACGAGTACGCCAGCCGAGGATGACATACCGGCCCTGTTCGGAGCAGTACTCGAAGGAGTCAGCCAACACTACGGCGTCCCCGTCGAAGCTCTCAAAGCACCAGGGCGTCGAGCGGACATAGCATGGGCTAGACAGGTCGGGATGTACATCCTGGTCAGAGGCTTCACCTCGCTTTCTGAAGCGGGGAGGCTTTTCGCCAAGGATCACACGACCGTCCTTCACGCCGTCAGAAAGGTTGAACAACGTGTAGTGGTCGACAAGTCGCTTCGCGATTTTGTCGACAAATTCACTCGTGCCCTGCAAGGACAGTGAGTGTAGCGTCAGGGCCATTGGCCTATACGCGAGGACCGGCGGTTCAGCAACTGCCGGTCCTATCCTTTTAACATAAAGATTAAAGCAGCCTTCGTTCACCAGAGTAAGGTAGACCGACAACTTTATACGCGGCCTCGGTCGCTATCCTGCCTCTCGGGGTGCGCTCAATCAAGCCAATTTGCAGGAGATACGGTTCGTGAACTTCTTCAATTGTTGCCGGCTCTTCACTGGTGGCAGCGGCTATGGTGGAGACGCCTACTGGGCCGCCGCCGAACTTTTCGATTATGACTGACAAGATTTTGCGGTCGCCGCTTGAGAGGCCAAGTTCGTCTACGGCAAGCAGGTCGAGCGCTTCTTTCACCGTCTCTTTGTTAAGCTCGCGCTTGTGCACTTGGGCGAAGTCTCTTGCGCGTTTGAGCAATTGGTTTGCAACGCGCGGAGTGAAGCGACTGCGCTTGGCCAGTTCATCTATGGCCGCTTTGTCTATCTTCATACCCAAGATTTTGGCACTGCGCTTTATAATCTCGGCGATCTCATCTTGAGTATAAAACTCGAGGCGAAATGTGCCACCGGCAAAACGCGAACGCAAGGGCGCCGAGATGTCGGCCACGCGCGTGGTGGCTGCCACTAAAGTAAATGGGGGCAAATCAAGTTGGATAGTGCGAGCCGAGGGGCCTTTGCCAATGACGATGTTTAATTTGCCGCTCTCCATTGCGGGGTACAAAACTTCTTCAATCACTTTATTGAGCCTGTGGATCTCGTCGATGAAGAGCACGTCACCAGGCCCGAGGTTATTTAAAATCGCGGCCACGTCACCCACGCGTTCGATAGCCGGGCCTGAAGTGATGCGAATCTGCGAGCCCATCTCAGTGGCCACCAAGCAGGCGAGTGTGGTCTTGCCCAAACCCGGCGGACCATAAAACAAAATGTGTTCGGCCGGATGCTTGCGCTCGCGAGCCGCCGTGAGCATTATGCGCAAATTCTCTTTAATCTCCCCTTGTCCAATGTACTCATCCCAACTACTGGGTCGCAGAGTATAGTCGAGGTGAGTTTCATCTAGTTTTTGTTCTGATCTGTTGCTTCGGTCTTCGATCTCCGATTTTTTTATTGCACCTTTTCGTACCATTAGCCCCATTCTCCCACCACTTGACTTATATAGCAAGATATGCTAGGCTCTCTGCAAATAGAAGCCACGCTTTGGCTGTTGGCAACTTGAATTTCCAAGCAATTAGTCCCGCCTGCGGGACACATGGCCTACCCGATAGGACGGTATGGGCGTGTTTACATGTTTCTGCACCCATCCTAAGATGGCAGGCTTAACTTCGGTGCAAGCCGAAGAAATTGCTTGGAAATTCAATTTGCTAGCGAAGGCGAAACCCCAAACACCCAAAATTCAAAGCCCAATCAAATCCCAAGCTATTTTATAGTGAAAGTTACTTCGTTGCTCTTCTTCCCCCAAGGCATTGCGTAAATTTTGTAAACGCCTGATGTCAAAGTAAGCCATGTGTCGCAGGGTAGACCACTGTATGAGGTGTCTTTCTGGCACAGCGGTGATCCTAAGGTAACTCTCAAAAGTTCATCTGTTGATCCATTCTCTCCGTAAAGAATACCTTTTATGCCAAAACCGTTTTCAATCCACGCATTTTTGTCTCCTTCAAATCCGGGAAAATTACAACCGCTGATTTCAAGCCTCATCCCAACCGGGCCAGAGTAGTCGGACAATGAAGCTATAACAGGCGCCCCTTCTTGTTGATCTGTGCAGGTGATTGGTAAGGATGCCAGTGGTTCAAAAAAACGAAGGGTGGATAGAACTTGGTATGTTAAAGAATCTTTTCTCGGATCTTTACTGCTAAGAATGTAGAAGGCAAGATCATCATTGAAAAATCCTGCAATTTCACAATTGTATGTATTCGGGTTACGCTCTTTGCCACACGTTATGTCTAATTTTTTCCCTCCAATGTCTAGGGGTTCCCAATCACGAGTACCAATTCTAAAAGAATTCCTGTCATGTATATCAACACGCATCAATGGCACTCGAGAGAGATCGCGTATTGAAATCATCAGAAGCGTATAGCCCGGACTCAGATTTTCCTCGGAAGCTTGTAGCTCTAACGGATACGTCACCTCAAACCCATATTTTCCGTTGCGGTAGGTCTGCCAACCGCTCTCACTATTGGTCGCCGTCGATTCGTGATGGTTAAGTTGCTCAAGGCCCTGAAGCGAAATCCGGTAGGTATCCGTGGCCCATACTTGGTTGCCTGACTTGTACGTTACAGAAATCTCGGCCTTACCTGTTTTGCTCGGCATCTCTGGCACCTCACCAACCTTTTCATACATTCCATTAGAAGCGTCGAAAAGCCAGATGCCATGAGTTATGTTGGAGACTGAAAGAAAAACCGGGATTGCGTAGTCAGAATTTCCGTCATCATCGAAATCTTCGGTAACAAGTCCTTCGCAATTTTCAACATAATACTTGTTGGGGTTAAAACGCCTTGGCATCTTGGCAATAGGTAATTCTTCACCACTTACGCACAGGTCAATCTTCGAGGTAAGCTCGTGTTGTGTGGGTTGGTTGACGCTATACTTTGTGAGCACTAAGAATGTAGCACTGGCAAGGAGCGTAAATAAAACAACTGTACCAACAATGGGAGTCTTCATATATTCTAAATATAACACTAATTGCCTTACCTTAATTTTAAGAAAAAGCGGGATCCCCACGGACCCCGCCTAGAAAAGCTATGCCTACGACGTCTAGACGCGAGTTAGGCACCACAGTCTTTAGAGCACACCTTGTATTTTCTCTCCCTCCAAGACTTCGAGTCGCTATCCCACCAACGCTCCTTTTTTGTCTCCCAGTGGTGCTTGCACTCTGCTTGTTCTTGTTCCTTAAGCTTCCTATCGTAATCCTTCTGCGCCGGAGTGCGATCTGAAGATGACCCACTACTCGGCCAAGGTGGTATGCATGGTCCGCCTAGCCCACTCATTACTTGTCCTCCTCGAAGATTTGCTTGTCTCGGGATTGAGACAACGGCGCGTTGCAAAGAACGTGCTCTGGGCATAGTATGTACGTATGTTTGAAAAACCCCAAGAGTTGTCGTATAGCACCCCCCAAACTTGTAATGAGTTAGCCAAAGAAGCCATCCACCGCTATTTAAGTCAGGATTATGAATATGTCTCAAAATTACCTGAATCTCTGCGAATTGGCAAAAAAACCTTCATTGCCGCGCAAAGGATTCTGAACAATAAGTACCTATGGTTCAACGATTTCGATAAGACACGTTTTCTCCTGGGTAAATACTCGGAGGAATGTTCATACCACGATTTCTGGGGGATACTATCAAACTTATGGCCTCGAGAGGAAGCGAAAGTTGTGTCCGATCTTCTTAAAAATGCCGTTCCGAAACTAAGGATGATAGTGCTTCTTGAGGTTGCCCGTTCTAGAGACAACGCCTCACGCCTTGTGGCTGATTACCTTACAGAAAATTTTACACAGGGGGGGTGGCACCACACTGACGTTGAATTTACTCAAAGGAATAAATGGAGTATTTCGGCGGACCAACGTTACGCAGAAGCAACCGAGGCCATAAAAGAAGCCGCTCTAATGATCGCCGAGCAAGCACTTGTTGATTTACGCTTGCTTAGTGGTGCCAGCAATTTTAATGGCGAGACAATCAAAAGATTTGAAAAAATTAGCGGCATTTTTCAACTTTCTCCAATATGGAATTCAGAAAAAGTGAGCAGTCTCGTCGGGAAAATGAATGAATATGCGACCTTCGACAACACCAAATTATCGACATATTTAGCATATCGAGCCCGCCTGCGCCTGATCCACTATCTAAACAACCCCCTGTATTATGGCGAATTTTTGCATGAGCTTCTGAATGGCATCGAGGATCCCAACTTTGGTCGATGCTACGCGTCTTATTTGGCCATTTACGCAGGGAAACTTGATTCTGGTCATTTATCAAATATTTTAATAAACAACAGCGCAGGAAAATTTTGGACTTCAAAGGTATTCTCGAGCGTGATAAACGCAGAAGTGTCCGATGTCTGGAAACCATGGTACAACTCCCCTCAGTATAAAGCACATTTTTTGCTCACAGTTACAATTTACTTACGTTGCAACCCTAATGCGTGGAGACTAATCTCAAGCCCAGAAGTTTTTCAAGCTAAAATTCGCAATTTTACTAGATACATACGAAGGTATGAAGAATCTGCAGGTAGCACGGGGGCAATCAAGGGACTTGAGTGCGGACAAAACGTATACCAGTGGTTACAGAAGCTCGAGAATTACTCATATACCCAAAGCTGGTGAAGAGTTAACCACGCGGTCCTTACCGAACTTCGGTGCAAGCTGAAGAAATTGCTTGGAAATTCAAGAGGCGAACGAAATGACCAAACACCCAAAGTTCAAAGCTCAACCAAACCCCAAGTTCTAAGTATCAAGGGGTTCGTTTTGGCGGGCATTTTCTTTTGTATTACGAACGATGGCGGCAAGTATCAGATTGAGCTCCTGGGCTTCTTTGCCAAGCTCCCTAGCTTTGTTCTCATGGGACGGAAGTGCCCGGGCGATCATTTGTAACCAATAGCGAGTTTCGCGCGCTTCTTTCTTGGCGATGCAAACTTTGTTTATAAAATCTTTGCGCGAACTTGCCTCGTCCGCTTCGGCATAATTAGCGCCAATGCTTGTGCCAGCTCTAACCAGTTGGCTAATGAGAGGTTTGGTCACATTGTCTTGTGGCAAAGAGCGACAAAAGTCGATAATTTCCCCACCGAAATTTGCCGCGCGTTCTCCCAAATCATAAGCCTTTCCACTTGGAACTTGTGACTTGGTGCTTGGTTGGGCTTTGAACTTTGATACTTGGGTATTTACCATGTATTCATGACAGGTCCACGACTCTCTCGAGTTCTTCAATGGTTGTTAGGCCTTGGAGGAGTTTTATAATACCGTCTTCTCTCATGTCGGGGATTTTCTGCACTCGGGCGGCTTTCATAATCTCACCTTCTCCCGGGTTACTGGCGATGAGTTCACCGATGGCGTCATCAACCAAGATCACTTCGAAGATGCCAATGCGGTCCTTAAAGCCGGTGTTGTTGCACACGGGGCAACCCACGGGTTTTCCCACTTTTTCGGTTTGAGACGGAGTTATGCCAATCTCGGCAAGCGAGGCTACAAAACGTGTGATAATTGTCTTCGTGCGTTCATCCGGTTCAGTGAACGTGCGACACTCTTTGCAGAGGGTGCGCACCAAGCGTTGGGCCATTGCCACCGACAAGGCCGGACCAAGCACACTAGTGTTTACCCCAAGGTCAATGAGGCGGGGGATGGTGCCGGCGGCGTTGTTGGTGTGAAGGGTGGAGAAGACCAGGTGTCCCGTGAGGGCCGCGTCCACGGCCGTGGTGGCCGTGTCGTTGTCGCGAATCTCACCCACCATTATGATGTCTGGGTCTTGGCGCATGGCGCTCTTGAGCCCCTCAAAAAAAGTGTAGCCCTTCTTCTCATTCACCTGCGTTTGCACAAGACCCTCGATGTGGTATTCAACCGGATCTTCAATAGTTATGATTTTGACCCCGGGCTCGTTGACCTCGCGCAAAAACGTATACAAAGTTGTTGTCTTGCCCGAGCCAGTGGGACCAGTATTCAAAATTAATCCATTTGGTTTACCTATCTCTTTGCGTACAATCTCAAGTAGTTGGTCACTCATACCAAGCTCTTGAAGTTTAACTTTGGTAGAGGCTGGGTTGAGTATGCGCATCACAGCCGCCTCGCCGTAGGCGCCTGGGATGATCGAGGTGCGAATGTCTATTTCGAGGCCACTAAGGATCACGGAGAAGCGACCATCTTGCCTAGCACTCTCGATATTTAATTTCAAAGTCGAAAGTAACTTGATACGGGACAGAACCAACTTATATATATGTGCATCGAAACTAGCTACATCTTGCAAAATACCGTCGATGCGAAAACGGGCCCGCACCTGGTGCTCCTCTGGTTCGAGGTGCACGTCCGAAACGCCCAAGGTTATCGAGCTCGCGAGGATCACTTCTAGGACAGCTGTTACCTGAGAGGTTGAATCGCCGGCAAGTATCTCGCCCAAAATCTTTTTCGTATCCTCAATGGTTTTAATTTTGCTGGCGAAGGTGGCCAAGTCCGTCCCTGATATATCTATCTGACCCACCTTGGTGCGTTCAATCTTTTGGATGTCCTCGTAATATTTCCACGCCCGCGCAAGGCTAGCTTCGGTAGTGATGTGGAGTGTGGCGATAAAGCCACGCCCACTTAGTTCGTCGAGAGCTGCTATGGCCCTAGGGGATTGAGGAGAGAAGACGGCCACATCAATGTTTTTACCCGCCGCGCGAAAGACTGCAATCTTGCCAGCGCGCGCTTTCGCTTCGTCCACTAGGCCCAAGGCATCTGGTCCAATCGAAACCGTTGAGAGATCCACGTAGGGGATACCTAGTCGTGAAGAGGCAAGTTGGGCAAACTCCTCGGCCTGTCGCCCACGTAGTTCAGCGCTCTTGCGTAACTGACTATCTTCATCAAATTGCACCATGTAAAGATTATATCAGCCAGACGGCTTATTTACAGCGTTCGCTGAGTGGACTTGACATTATATTAAAAAAGCGTAGCTTTGGGGCAAGGTCATCTAAATCTGGTTTTGACACAAAGCTTGACAAATTGGCAAGGATTGTGCTACAATAACCCCTTAATAGGAGGAGGCAGTTTTTATGGCTAAATATATGAGTAAAATCAACAAAATCGTCATTTCACTCGCGGTCGCTAGTTCGGCCTTTTTGACCGTTGGCGTGATGGCCGCCTCTGCCGCCTCCGATAGCTCTTGTGGCCTCTCCGGTGGTGCAAACATCACCGTAGTTAATCTCGGCGGCCCTAACCATTGGATGCAGTCAAATGGCAATAATTCATACAGCCAACCTCCTGTTGGTGTTAACCTAGCCGCCGGTACTTACAAGGTCAAACTTGTAGCCTACGATACTCACGACGAGTCCAAGGCTTGTTACCAAGCCGGCAACTGTCCTATCACCAACTGGCAACAGCCCTACGAAATTTTCAAAGTTAAACTCCTAAATTCTTCAGGTGGTACCATTGCCACTTCCAATTCAACCCAAGATTTGGGTGACAACACGAATAAACAAACATACACAGTTAACACAAACTTGGTTGTTCCTTCGAGCGTGGCCAAAGTACAGGCCGTTCACGGTTCAAACAGCACAGTCACCGCCAACAGTCTCTCGGCCATCTGCGCCTCTTTCGAACTTATAAGCGCCCCAAACAACCCCCCCACTGTCGACATCAAGGCCAATGGCTCCGATAATCCCGCCCCCATTGCTTACAACACTTCAGCTAATTTGACTTGGACAAGCACAAACGCCACTTCCTGTTCATCCAGTTGGGATGGCCCTAAGCCAATCAACAACACCTCCGGCGAATCCACTGGCAACCTTACCAACACAACGTCCTACACCATCACCTGTTACAACTCAATCGGCCAAAGCGATAGCGACTCGGTGACAGTGACGGTGAATCAACAGCCGCAACCTCCTACAGTTACCATTAACGCCAACCCAAATCCTGTTAACTCTGGTGCAACCACCAATCTTACTTGGAATTCCCAAAACACCACTTCCTGTTCTACTTCAGGTGGCCCGTGGGTGAATCCAGGGGCTCGCAACATAAACGGAACCGAACCTTCGGCGGCCCTTTTCTCCGCGCAAACTTTCACCATTACTTGTCAAAACTCTGCTGGCCAGCAAGCAAGCGCGTTTGTTACTGTAAACGTCAACCAAGTTAATCTTCCTACGGTTACGCTCACTGCTAACCCCTCGAGTATTAACTCTGGTTCAACTTCCAATCTAGTATGGACGGTTGCTAATGCTACATCTTGTACTGCTACCGGCAACGGCTTTACTGGAAACAAGAATCCAGCTGGTGGCAATCAGAACACCCCAACCCTCTTCCAAACTACCACCTACACTATCACTTGTAGCAACTCAGTTGGCCAAAGCGCCACTGATTCTGCAACTGTGACAGTTTTGTCTCCTCAGGCACCCACTGTTGACCTCAAGGTCAACGGTTCAAACGGTCCGATTACTATCCAATCAGGCAACTCGGCCACACTTGATTGGACAAGCGCCAACGCTACTTCTTGTAGCGCCTCTGTCGATTGGCAGGGTAACAAGCAAATCCCTAACGGCAGTGAGACTACCGGTGTTCTAACTACTGCTCGCGCATACAACTATCATATCGACTGTTTCAACAGCACCTCGGGTCTCTCCGTGCACGATTTTGTGACGGTTGTTGTTAACCCTACCGTAAACCAACCAACCGTTAATCTCACGGTCAACGGTCAAAGTGCGATTACCATCAACGCTGGCACTTCGGCCATGCTTAGTTGGACTTCGCAGTTCGCCACCTCTTGTACGGCCTCTGTCGATTGGCAAGGCAACAAGGCTACAAGCGGCAACATCTCAACCGGCATACTCAACAGCGTTCGCACATACACTTACAACATAGACTGTAGTGGCGCAGGTGGTAACGCAAGCGACTCTGTCACGGTAAACGTTGTGCCTGGTCAAGGCAACTTGCCTACGGTTGATTTGCTCGTGAACAGTTCTAACGGTCCTATCACCATTAACTACAATTCTTCGGCCTCTCTGTCGTGGGTTGCAAGTAACGCCAACTCCTGTGTGGCCTCCGGCAGTTGGAGTGGCAACAAGAATCTCTCTGGCGTACAAGGCACCGGCAATCTCACCGATAGTTCGTACACCTACGACATTACCTGTGGTAATCAGTTTGGTTCTGACACCGATTCAGTCATAGTTAATGTAAATTCTCAAGTCATCAACCAACCCACCGTAGACATCAAGGCCAATAATTCCAATGGTCCTATCAGTATTTCCTACAACAACTCGGCCATGCTCTCGTGGAGCTCAACTAACGCTGACACTTGTGTGGCAAGTGATAATTGGAGTGGCAACAAGAGTCTCTCGGGTTTGCAGTCAACAGGTCAGATGACGACCACTCGCACCTATACCATTACTTGTAGCAATCAGTTCGGTTCGGACTCTGATTCTGTGACGGTTAATGTTCAAGGTCAGCAATTCGGCACTCCTGCTGTGGACATACTTGCCAATGGTAGCAACGGTCCTATCACCATCAATTCTGGCACATCGGCGTCACTCTCGTGGGTTGCTTCAAACGTTGACACTTGCATCGCAAGCGGCAATTGGAATGGCAACCGTAACAACTTCTCGGGTATCGCTTCTACCGGTACACTCACTGGTCCAGCAAGTTTCACTTACACCATTACTTGTACCGGTCCTGGCGGCAACGCCACCGACTTCGTGGTAGTGAATGTAAATGAACCACAGCTTAATGCTCCTACCGTCGACATAAAGGCCAATAACTCAAACGGCCCTATCACCATCAGTTCAAACTCCTCGGCTAACCTCACATGGACATCAAGCAACGCAGATACTTGTAGTGCTTCAGGTAGCTGGAGTGGTAGCAAGAACACCAACGGCTCACAGAGCACCAACAGCTTGAGCCAGGGCACTTACACCTACACAATTACTTGTAGCGGTACTGGTGGCACAGCAAGTGACTCTGTCACTGTTAACGTAAACCAGAATCAAGTTAACACTCCTAGTGTTGATCTCTTGATAAACGCCAGCAACGGCCCGATCACTATCAACTACGGCCAATCAGCTTCACTCTCGTGGGTAGCATCTAATGCCGACGCTTGTTTTGCCTCAGGCGGTTGGAGTGGCACTAAGAATCTCTCGGGCACGCAAAGCACGGGAGCGCTCTTCGGTACCCAAACTTACACCATCACTTGTACCGGTGCGGGCGGTTCGGCGAGTGACAACGTCACTGTGAATGTGAACGGCCAGAACAATCAGTACCCAACCGTTACTATCAATGCCAACCCTAACCCTGTTAACTCGGGCAATTCCTCAACTCTCACGTGGAACTCCACCAACGCTTCGAGTTGTTACGCTTCACAAGGCCCTTGGAACGGTAGCAAGAACATAAGTGGCAGTGAGAGCACCAACGCCCTCTTCCAATCGACCACCTTCGGCATTACCTGCCAGAGCTCAAGCGGTCAGACGGCTACAGCCAACGTGACTGTTGATGTAACCAACAACAATTACAACAATCCTCCAACGCTTAATCTATACGCTAACCCAAGCCAAGTGCCTGTAGGCTCTAGCTCGACGCTCTATTGGAACACCACCAACGTGACATCTTGTACGGCAAGTGGCGATTGGTACGGTACCAAGGTTATAAGTGGCACAGAGCTTGTTGGTCCTATCAACGTTGTTAAGAATTACATCCTCACTTGTTACGGTCCTGGTGGCTCGGTGGTGCGCAATGTGAGTGTCTCGCCTATCGGCCAAGTACTTGGCGCAGCCGCTCCTACCCTCTCCATCTACGCCATCCCTTCACCCGTGCAGTATGGCAGTGGCTCCACACTCTATTGGAACTCAACCAATGTTGACTACTGTTACGCCTCAAACGATTGGTACGGCAGCAAAACTATCTCTGGTAGCCAGCCAACAGGCGCGCTCTACCGCGATATGACCTACACCATCACCTGCTCGGGCTTGGGTGGCACCATCACTCGTAGCGCCGTGGTCCCTGTCATTGGCCGCCCGGTAGTCTACTATCCTCCTGTTGTCGCCGGTGTTACTGGTAGTTACGGTGCCACAATCGAAAAGCAGGTGGTTAACCTAAGTACTCCTAACGGCTCGGGCACAAACATTGGTGCTTGGTCTGGCAACAACCTTGAGTATCGCGTCACCGTTCGCAACACTGGCACCCTTACTCTCACCAATCTTACTATCAAAGACGTGCTCTCTGACAAAGTGGAGATTGTTAAGGCTTCGGACGCTGGCACTTACGATTACGTTACTCGCACAGTCTCGTGGAAGATCTCACGACTTGCCGCTGGTGAGTCCAAGACCTTCACACTCGAAGTGCGCGTGGGTGGATGTGATGCCGACATAGCAGTCCAAAACTACGCGACACTTAGTGGCTCGCAAATCTCAAGTCAAACATCTAACACTGTTGTAGCGGGTGTCTACGCTGGTCCATTCGTCCTCTCAATCGATAATCCAGCTCCTGTCATTCGCCCAGGCGACAAAGTGACCTACACCATCCGTTATCGCAACGACAGTACTGGCACGGTGAAGGGCGCGACTCTCGACATGTCTCTGCCTGCCGCTATGGTTGTGGCCGGCGGCAACGTTACTCGCCTTACCCTCGGCGATATCGCCCCAGGCGCCTCTGGCCAGGTGCAAATAGTGGCCACAGTTGATAAGAGTGTGCTCGATGGTGAACAGCTTACCACCACCGCTCGTGCTACTTACATCGACAATGGCGTGACCCGCACAGCTGATGCCAGCACCGTGAGCACAGTCAGTGGCAATGCCCCGGTTGTTAAAGACAATTCCGGCATAGTGTCATCCGCTACTTCGAGTGGCTTGCACCTCTTGCCCCAGACTTTCCTCGGTTGGCTCTTGCTCCTCTTGCTCATCATCATCCTGGCCGTCTTCATCAAGCGTCTCTTGAGCAAGGACGAAGACAAGCCAGCGGCTCATTAACCCACTTACCCATCTTACCTACAAAATCTCAGCCGAAAGGCTGATCCGCCTCGGGCGGAATGGTGCGACTAAGCAAAAGGCTCCCTAAGGGAGTCTTTTGCGTTTCGTTTCACATTATGTTAGTTTCGAATCAGAACTGCGATCCCTCAGACGGAGGAACTTCTCGCAGGAGGATGGAGGAATAAATATGTCGGCTCAACAAGTGCCTCTGTGGCGCCGCGTTCGTGCTGTTACGCTTACGGCAGAGAGTCTGCGCCTCTACAACGACCCAGGCTTTGCCGCTTGGGCTGAAGGGCACGAAGCCACAAGGGAGCAGCACAACGGGCAGATCAAGCCCAGTTGGGACATCGACCAGACATTCGACTGGTTGCTCAAGTACATGGCGGGTAAGCCGTGTCCACTCGATGTGCTCCAGATGCAGGACGTCATCGAGCTTGCGGACTTCGATGTGCCTGGCTTCGTGGCCGACGGAACATGGGGCGATTTTTCTGTCGCCTCGGTGGAGAAATGTCGTGGTGAAGGATACCAACTTTACCAGACGAGGCCGGCATGCGCCGACTGCGGGGGCTATCTCGATAGCAAGCATCACGCGGATCAGTGCACTACGGGTGCCTGCGCGGGTGACGATTCCCGAGCCTTCAAGCCCGAGCGGGGCGACGGTAGCGACCCGACGAAGCGCTTCGGCGAACCGCCGGACGCGTGAAGTCAGATCGCAAGCAATTGAGGGCCCGGTTCCGTTAGGGAGCCGGGCCCGACTGTTTGGTACTACGAAACATGTTTTTAGATTTACCCGTGTGCTAAAATTACGCTTGTGTATACTAAGCGCAAAAAGCCAAAGGCCAAACAAACTTTTGTGTCACGCCCGACTCTGAAGGCCATAGTCGCCAAAATCAATAGCAAAAATATGCATCCTGAGTTTGATTGGGGTAAGCGGGTGGGCAAAGAAATAGTGTAAACAATAACTCCCGCTTGACAGGAGGATTATCTTAAGATAAACTTACGTTATGTCACAAACAATCATTGGGTTGAAGGAGTTGCGCGAGAATACCGAGACCTATATTAAGCGTGCTAGCCTCGGCCATACTTTTATGGTTATGCGTCGTTCTCAACCGGTTTTCAAAATTGTGCCGCCCGAGGATGATGATGAGAGAGGTTGGGAAACCGTTATTGATTTTACCAAAATCCGCAAAGGTGGCGTGCCAACATCGGAGATTTTGGAAGCAATGGCTAGCATGACCAAACGCAATGGATCAAATAAAAAAGGCTCTAGCTAAATTAAGCAAGAGGGATTTTCTCATAGCCAAATACCTACTCTCAAAAATAGAGACGGGCAATTTATCAGAGTTAAAAATTAAAAAGCTAGTCGGATATAGCGATCTATACAGGGCTCGGAAAGGCAGGATTCGTGTAATTTACCGTTTGCTGGCTAGCGGTGCCACAGAAACTTTGTCTGTGGAACTGCGGGGTGAAGACACATATCGCCACCTCGGATGAGTGAGCACCTAACCAAAAGTTTGGAAGAGACCCAGAAGCTCGCCGCCGAGTGGGTCGCTTCACTTGGAAACCCGGTTTCCAAAATGGCCAAAGTGGTGGGGCTATCGGGCGAATTGGGGAGTGGCAAGACTAGTTTTGTGCAAGGCGTGGCCAAGGCGCTTGGAGTAGAGGAGCACGTTACAAGCCCCACTTTTATTTTAGAAAGAATTTACCCCACTTCGCATCTCGCTTCGCTCGAGCTTCGCGGGGCAGGCTTCAAACAACTTGTACACATTGATGCATATAGATTAGAGGGAGCCCATGAGCTTAAGCAAATCGGTTTCGACGAGCTTGCCGCTGACCCAAGTAACCTCATATTAATAGAGTGGCCCGAGAGAGTAGCCGAAGGGTTACCTTCCGGTATGACAACCCTCAAATTCGAATTCATAGACGACCAAACTCGAAAGATTGAATTATGAATAATGAATTAGGAATTGTGGAAAATGCAAGGGGTCAAATAAAGACTTTTACGGACCTAGACGCTTGGAAAATTGGGCACGAGATCGTCCTAGAAACATATAAAGTTACCAAGACATTTCCGAAGGACGAGCTGTTTGCCCTGACCAGCCAAATGAGACGCTGTGTTGTTTCAATAACCTCAAATATCGCAGAGGGATTTAGCAGGCAGTCTTATAAGGAAAAGCTACAGTTCTATTCAATTTCACAAGGCTCTGTTACCGAATTGCAGAACCAAGTTTTGATAGCCAGAGATATTGGATATTTGGACAACGAAATACATGATAAACTTGCTAATAAGTTGGTTACTTTGCAGAAGATTCTAAACGGTCTTATCAAGAAAACACGTTCCTTTTCTCAATCCTAATTCATAATTCGTGATTCATAATTCAAAAAAAACCCTGGTACTGCTTGATACTCACGCCATACTGCACCGGGCTTATCATGCTATGCCGGGATTTACTTCCTCTAAGGGGGAGCCTACGGGGGCTTTATACGGGCTATCTTTGATGGTGCTTTCTATTATTAAAGAGTTGAAACCGGATTATATTGTGGCCGCTTTCGATATGGCCGAACCGACTTTTCGTGATGAGCTATACAAAGAGTACAAAGGTAAACGGCAAAAGATTGAGGACGATTTGATTTACCAACTGAACAGGGCCAAAGATTTACTCACCGCTTTCGGTATCCCGATAATTGAGAAGGCTGGGTTTGAGGCGGATGATGTGCTTGGCACTATTGTGGAGCAAACTAAAAAAGATAAATCACTCGAGATAATAGTTGCCTCGGGCGACATGGATACGATGTCACTCCTTGCAGATAAGCGGGTCAAAGTCTACACGCTCAAGACGGGCATCAAAGACACTGTGCTCTATGATGCCAAGGCGGCCGAGGCGAGGTGGGGGATAAAGCCGGAGTTTATCCCAGATTACAAAGCTTTGCGCGGTGACCCAAGTGACAACATCATTGGTGTGGCAGGGATAGGTGAGAAGACGGCTACAGAACTAATTCAAAAGTTTGGCACGATTGAAGACATTTATAAGACGCTGAAAAAGAATCGCCAAAAGTTTTTAGACGCGGGTATCAAAGAGCGTATTGTGAAGTTGCTTGAGGAGAACGAAGACGAAGCGCGGTTTTCTCTCGTCCTTGCTACTATCAGGACGGATGCGCCAGTAAAGTATGAGGTGCCAGGTGCTGGATACGAGGTGCCCACCGAGCAGGTTAAGAAAATGTTTGAAGAGCTTGGGTTTAAGAGCTTGATAGCAAGATTGGATACCGGGACCAGAGGTGAGACCCCCCAGCAGGAGGACTCACCTCGAAAGACTCAAGATCCGGTGACGGAATACAAAGTAAAACTAGCAAACTGGCTGTTAGATTCAAATGAGATAGACCCTTCTGGAGAAGGAGATCTTAGGGATTTAGAGAAAGAGCTCGAAGCTAAGGGGCTCACTAAGATATATAAAGAGTTTGAGTTGCCTTTGATAGACATTTTGCGCAACGCCGAGGAGAAGGGGATTAGGGTAGATAGTGCGCGCTTGGCCGAACTTGCTGACAAGTATCACAGGAAGCAAAAAATATTGAAGCTTGAGATTTGGAAGCATGCCGGCGAGGAGTTTAATATCAATTCGCCCAAACAAATTGGCGAAGTGCTGTTTGGCAAACTTGGCATTGGCGGTAGCAAGATGAAGAAGACAAGCACAGGCCAGGTTTCGACCAACGCCCACGAGCTTGAGAAGTTGCGCGGGGAGCATCCGGCCATCGATGCCCTGCTTGCCTATCGCGAAGTTAGCAAATTGCTCTCTACTTATATTGATGCTTTTCCTGAATTGCTGGGCAAAGATGAGCGTTTGCATACGCACTTTGTGCAATGGGGTTCAGCCACAGGTAGGCTTGCCAGTCGCGACCCCAATATGCAGAACATCCCTATCAAGACAGAGCAGGGCAAGGCAATCCGCGAAATCTTCGTAGCCGAAAAAGGCAGTGTCCTAGGCTCGTTTGATTATTCGCAGATTGATTTGCGCTGCCTGGCCATCCTTTCGAAAGACGAAAAGCTGATTGAGTTCTTCAAAGGCGGGGGAGATATCCACGCCGATGTGGCCTCGGCCCTCTTCAAAGTGCCTAAAGATAAGGTGGATAAAGAGCAACGTCGTCGGGCCAAGGTCATTAACTTCGGTATCATCTACGGTATGGGCGTGCTGGCGCTCAAAGCCAACTTAAATAGTTCGCGGGCCGAGGCTGAAGATTTTTTGAAAAGATATTTCGAAACCTTCCCAGGCGTTACCAAGTATCTTGAAAATATTAAACGAGAGGCGCGCGAGAAGGGCTATACCGAGACGTATTATGGCCGCAGACGTTATTACCCTGACATCAAAGCTGGCCCAGAGTATATGCAAAAGGCCGCCGAGCGCCAAGCGAGCAACGCCCCCATCCAAGGCACCACAGCTGACATCATCAAGCTTGCTATGATTGAAGTAGATAAGTTGATAGAGAAAAATAATTGGCGTGGCAAAGTGGATCTTCTTCTCCAAATCCACGACGAACTTATTTACGAAATCGATAAAAGTGTAGCTGACGAAGCCAAGGTTGTTATATCAAGCGCCATGCAACAAGTAGCTCCCAACGATTTAGTCCCCTTTCCCGTCAAATCGGCGTTAGGCCCCTCTTGGGGCGATCTATAGGTTTCCCGGGTATGGTAGAATGGTAATTGGTTACTTATTCGGCCGTCTATTAATACATAACGAAGCATATCAACACATATGAGCAATAAAACAATCGTTGGGGTTATTGTGGGTTTAATCGTAATTGGCGGGTTGGCTTGGTGGGGTCTTTCGGGTCGCACGGAGGCGCCGGTGGATGGTGATGTGGCTGGGGACGAGATCTCACAGCCAAATTCGCTTACCGTGAATCACTATTTCGATAACGGTTCGCACACCATCGAGGGCACTATCACTCTGCCTACACCTTGTCACTCGCTTACCAGTGACGTGCTGGTGGCCGAGTCTTACCCAGAGCAAGTGACTATCAAATTTACCATTGCTCCCGGCACGGGCATCTGCACGCAGGTGTTAGCCGACAAGTTTTTCCGCGTTACATTTAACGCCAGCAAAGATGCTTCGATTAAAGCCACACTAAACGGCCAGCCCATCTCCCTCGTTTACTCTGAGAACAAAGAGGGTATCACTAAGTAGTTAACTAAGTAGCGCGATGCTCACGGTTTTCACCGGAGATGACACAGAGGCGGCCCTCGAGGCCTGGCTCGCCAGCCTCGCCGAGTCTAGGCGGGCTGTGCCGGCCGATGTGCGTCTTGAAGGCGAGTTGTTGAATGAGGCAAAGCTCGAGGAGTATATAAACTCTGCCAGTATGTTTGGCGGAGCAACGCGGGTGAGTGCTCGAGACGTATTCGCAAGTTCCGAGCTTGGCGAGTTTGCTGAAAAGCACATTAAAGAATTGGCGGCATCAGCAAACTCATTCGCATTTCTCGAAGCAAAAGTTCCGGCGGCATTGCGAAAGAAGCTTGAGAAGCTAGACGCTCTCAAACTTTTTGAAAAAAACGAAAGAGTGCGCGTGAGCGAGGAATGGGAGGATAAACAAGAGAAGAACAGAATTTATTCTGTGGCTGATGCTCTTGGGCGTCGTGACAGGAAGGGGTTGTGGGTAGAGTATTGGCGTCTTGTGTTGGCAGGTTTTAGCGGAGAAGAAATCTTTTGGAAGTTGCAGTGGCAGGTCAAGAATATGTTGCTCGCACCCAGCGCAAATTCAGCCACCGAGGCCGGCATGAGTCCGTATCCCTTTGATAAAGCAAGAGTAGCGGCAAAAAACTTCAAGCGTGATGAGCTCGTAGACTACTCGCGTAGACTCCTAGACATGTGGGGCCAAGCTCACTTAGGCGAGCAAGGTGGAGGCCAACCCCTCGACCTCGCCCTTGAGCAATTCATCCTCGCCATCTAATTGTCCCCCCGGGGGGAATCGAACCCTCGACCGTCTCCTTAAAAGGGAGCTGCTCTACCAACTGAGCTACGGGGGGAAAGTTGAAGTCTACTATCAAAATCATTATTTTTCAAACTTGCTTTCTATGGCCTTTTATTGCAACCCTCTTACCTATGATATATCATAGGTATACACATGCCGCATGTTTCTCGAAGAAGACTGAAGAAGGATATTTATAATCGTGTCCACGAGGACTTTGCCGAGCTATTGGTGGAGATTTGCAAAGAGGGGAATAGAGATGCGTTCGTTCAGGAATTGCTAACTAGGACCGAGCGCTTGATGTTAGGTAAACGTCTTGCCACAGTCTTGATGCTGATGAAAGGTTACTCTGCCTATCGCGTGGAAAGGACACTCAAACTGACAGCACAGACGGTGCGGCGTTTCAACAGAAACTTACGCAAGGGGAGATACGCTATGCTCGTTGAAAACCTAGATCGAATTATGCATAAGCGTAGTAAAAAGAATTTGCATCGCGTCGCTCGTATTTGGGCAAGTTTGGACGTAAAAGAATAAGTTCTCTTACATATGATATATCATCCCTAAGATAACTAGTGTTAGATATATTAGTGCTTGACTTTGAAATTGGGAGTGCTAGTCTCGTGAAAGAAAGCGCGCCGATTTTCCCCGGCGCAGGAGGGTAGCTTGAGAAACAATGTGATGGTATCGGACCCACGTTTTCTGCGGATCGCCGTAACCGCCAGGGTTGAATGCCCGAAGTGCAAGAAACTCAGGCCTTTCGATAAGTTACTCGCATTTGAAAACAGTTATAATGGAGGGGATGAGACCTTACATGGGTACGCTCTTGCAACGAGGTGTTGCTTGGCAATCGTGGTCAAAACTGGCGACTTCGACCTGAACCGTGGTGTACTCAACATGGGGGTCGATGCGCTCGAGAAGCTTGGTTGCCAAAAGGTAGGCCATAACCTCGTGATCTTCCCTGAGCCCGAGCTGATAAGGAGGACGCGCAGTAAAAAAGCTACACCTCCTGACACCAAGACATACTACGAGCTCTCCGAGCGGAGCACTCATACTAAGAAATAGTCGTACAGGCCCGTCGGGATACCACCGGCGGGCCTTAATGCATTAACTTTTCCCCAACACAAAGCGCCAAGGGAGAGTGGCGTGCTCGCCAGCGTAGGCCACGCCTATGCGAGGTGTGCATACAATACGATACGATCGTTTGCCATTGCATGTCATTGAATTCTCAATCCACAAACGTTTACTTTTCACGAGATCTTCGCCGTAGAAGCGCCTGTCGATTTTGAAATATTTGGCTACTTTGGCTGGGCCGTTTATCAAAGTGCCGTCTGGCAATCTAACGCCACGAATAAGCACAGCCTCGGGCTCACCAACTTTGCGGGTTACGACATTGAAGCACCAATGCATGCCGTAGATAAAATACACATAGGCGTGCCCAGCTGGGCCAAACATTGCTTCAGTGCGAGCCGTTCTACCTTTGGCGCTGTGGCAGGCCTTGTCGGCCGTGCCACAGTAGGCTTCAGTTTCGCTCACAATCCCTACTAGCTTCGTGCCGCCCACCTTGCGCACTAAGCGTTTGCCTAGTAAATTGCGACTAACCCAGAGGGTGGGTTTTTCAAAGAAACTCCGTTTTAATCTCATGGTACTTATATTACACAATTTACGTTCGGTTCTAAATGTTGGAGCCATCTTCCGCACGGCTGATGCCGTCGGGGTTGAAAAGATTTACCTGGCGGGTTTTACGCCGGGGCCTTTGGACCGATTTGGGCGAGTGCGCAAGGACTTTCACAAAGCGGCTTTGGGGGCAGAGAATAGTGTGCCCTGGGAGAGTATGCCAGATATTTTCGCATTGTTGAAAAAGCTAAAAGCCGAAGGCTATCAGCTAACAGCTCTCGAGCAAAATAAGCGCGCGATTGATTACAAAAAGTTTAATCCAAACAAGAAGTGCGCGCTCGTAATTGGCAATGAAGTCGAGGGAGTTTCGAAGGAGGTTTTAAAGATGTGCGACAAGATAATTGAGATACCGATGCAAGGCAAAAAAGAATCACTCAATGTCTCGGTAGCAACAGGTATTGCCCTGTTTAGATTGCTCGACTAGTATGAAACAGAATCGAGAGTGCGTCCGTCGCGGTTTACGAGTTTGATGATTTCGAAATCTTTTCGCCAGAGTTCTGCTCCGGAACTAAGGTAAATGCGCCAGGTGTTTGAGAAAAAGCTTGCGTCGCCCTTGTGTGCTTCTACGCACGCGTTGTAGTCTGGATAGGTTTTGTTGGCTAGTGGCTCAGCCGTTTGCTCGTTGCAACCTACGCAAGCACTTGCGAGCGGTGGAGTGAAAGTTTGGAACGTGGCCAGAAAGCCGGTGCACTCGTTCTCACGAAAGGAAACACCAATGGGTGAACGACCCGAGCTCACGATGAGAGTGGTGGGCCTAGTAATCACGAGCGGCTCCTCAACGTTTACCGTCCCTTGAGTTGGCAAGGCCGTGGCGTTGCCGATCGTTGCCTCGTGCTCAACTCCTATCAAGCGCCAACCAGTGGCCGAGAGGGCTTCGCCGCCCTTTGGGTTTACGCTTATGACTACATGTTCACTACTGACATCTGTGGTTATTGCATCAACAGGATCGAGCCTAGCCCCGAATTCAAAGGTTCGACCTTTAGAATCGGTTCCCAAGATCGAACCTTGGGGTCGAGACCAATAACGGCCAAGTAAAACCGCCACTATTATGAGAAGTGCTAGCAGGATGACTTGATTGCGCAATCTGGTAACGAGTCTATACATAGAGTGTTTGATGCTTGGGGCAGAAGTGCGAACTGCGCGCGCCCACCACCATCCGTTTCATCATACCAGAGCAATTCTTTTTACAGCAAATTTTGCCTGTCTGCTTGTAAGCTTTATGAAAGTTTTGGAACTTACCACCCAGGCCCTCCACATTGCGGTAGTCACTCATTGAGTCGCCGCCAGTCTTAAGGCTTGCCTTAGTAACTTTGATTAATCCACGATAAAGTTCTCCCAACTTTGACACAGGTATTTGAGATGGTTGCGATAGGGGATGTATGCCCGCAAGCCACAAGCCTTCATCCGAATAAATATTGCCTACGCCCGCAAGCAGTGTTTGATCAAGCAAAACTTGTTTAATCTTACCAGATTTCTTGTTTCTATAAATTTCTACAAATTTCTTGGCGTCAATCTCCCATAACTCTGGCCCCAAATCGCCCAACTCCTTACTTGTATGCAAATTCTTAGTTTCGTGTAGAGCCATCTTGCCAAACTTTCGCATGTCCGAAAAAGCTATGTGCTTACCATTCTTCAACTCAAAAACCACATGCACGAATCGGTTGTACGGATCGTTTTTCAATGGCCCCTCCTCGATTGCTTCCCAATTTTGCCCTTTGACTTTTGAACTTTGAACTTTCCTGTACGTCCCGTGCAGGAAGTGCCCTGTCATCTTCATATGAGCCACAATCGAGAGCCTGTTATTTAAGTCTATTATTATGTTCTTACCTCGGCGATTGACCCCAATTATCCTTGTCCCCTTAACCTGCTTTGCAAATTGGGTAGGCGAAATGTAGCGAATCATCGCTGGCCAGTCACACCAAAAACTGGTGATAGCTTGCCCCACCACTCTCGAACGCAACCCCCGTACCGTTGTCTCAACTTCTGGCAGTTCGGGCATTACCTTAGCGTACCTTAGCCAACTCCTCTTCGGCAACACGCTTGTCTGACCAAGGGAGGTTGTGGCCTCTCGGGCCGTGGATGTAGTTATCGGTGCCTTTGCCAGTAATCAAAACCACCGGGGAAGCGGTCCCACCGCCAAAGGGCGGAACGACCGCTAAATGTAGGGCTCGCGATATCGCCTTTCGTCTATCGAGTTCAATCTCGAGTTTGCTCTTGTCAGTAATACCCGTGGCGATTTCGTCAACAATTACTTTTGGATCTTCGTCGTATGGATCCTCATCGGTCAAAATAATTTTGGCACAATACTGGTTAGCCAGTTTGCCAAACTCGGGGCGCTTCCATTTATCTCTGCCGCCCCCACAAGCACCCAAAACGCAAATCAGTTTCGAATTTCGTGCTTCGGATTTCGAATTTTGGCTCATTGCCTCATAGATGGCCTGCAATGAGCCCGGCGTGTGGGCATAGTCTACGACTACATCAATACCCAAATAATTGGGTACAAACTCAACTCGTCCCGGCACGCCCTCGAACTTGCTTATAGCCTCGCGCACTTTCGCTTCAGGTAAGCCAAGGGCTAGGCAAAGCTTGGCCACAGCAAGCACGTTTAGCTTATTAAAGTCACCAAGCAGATTAGTTTCGTAGCCGGCCCAGTCGGCAAACTTGTAACTAACCTTTTGTTCCCGAGCATACTGCAAAAACTTTTGGCCATGCTCGTCTTCCATATTGGCCACAATTATTCTTGGTCTGGTCTTTGCGATTTCTATTTTTGCATTTAAATAATTTTGGAATGAGCCGTGGGCCTCGATGTGCTCGGGGTGGATGCCCGTATATATGAGGGCCTCAAGTTTAATAAACTTGTGCCGATACTGGAGCACTGCCTGGCTTGTCATCTCAACCACGGCGTACTCGCACTTTTGCTTGACCGCATCGCGCAAGAACTTTTGCAAAGCAAAGCGTCCGGGCGTTGAGCGCTCACTCCGCAAAGTGCTCGACACAACCGACTTATGCCCCGTCTCATTCAAAACAAAATTCAAAAGTTCGCAAACAGTAGTCTTGCCCTTAGTCCCCGTCACCGCCAAAACTTTTACTTGCCGCGAAGGCAGGCGATAAAAGAGCGCTCCCAACAAAGCCAGCTTGTAATGATACAAAGGCTGAAAAAAGTTGAATATAGGCGCAGGTACGAGCCGTCTAAAAAACGAAAGTATTTGCTCCATCACAGATTGATAGTAGCAAAAGTGACGGTGCTTGACAATAAAATAAACGTATGCTTGACTCATTACTAGTTGGCCCTCTTTACAGAAAGGAAGGGAGGAATCTCAATGGAACCGCTTACCAAGAGTCAAAAGGCGAGGCAAGATGCTGAACGAGCCAAGACCGAAAACAAGCTAAGAGTACGCGAGCGCAAGGAGGCAACTGACCCCCTTCGACTTCTCAAGAGACTCGTGGCTTGTCCTGAAAGGAAGGACTTACTCATGGCTGTTCCACTGGGAAGTGTGGACCCTACCGCTCATACCTGCGCCGAGTTTCTTTCTTTGGTGGAGAGAGGCACTGGGCTCAAAGTAACGGATACTAGCACTTTCCAAGATAGTACAATGGTAAAACCGACCATTGATCTGGTGGTGAAGTTCAACCTAAAAGCCAAAGAGTTGAAGAAACTCATCTCGGCTCTCAAGGCCGATTGATACCCCGACAGCAAAATCCCGGAGCCAGGTTCCCGACGTGAGTCGGTCGCCTGGTCCGGGCTTTCCTTTTAACTATTTGTGAGGCTACTCCTTGTACCTACTCCAAATAAGTTTGTGGAGACTCATTAGATTTTGTGCCAAATTGTCGTTCCTGATGATGACCGCAAATGGATTGCCACTGCCGTTAACAAGTTTGGTGATGCCCTTAGTTACGGCGATAGTTGAGTCGAAGGGGTACTCGCGTGGGTTGATAACGATGACCTCGCGCAGTTGCTCTTTGTCCTTCTTCATAAAGTTGCGAAGCCAAGGCACGTCTACGTTAGACGAGACGATTACTTTGGCATGGATTCCTCGCTCCACTCGAGCCTTCACATAGTCCTCAAGGAAGTTCAGTCCAATAAGCTCAGTGATCTCAATCGGGCTCTCAAATGTGTACCACATCTTTTCTCGTGTTTCTTGCAGAAAGACTTGGGCGGCGGTCATGATTCCGTTCCTACCGGGGTAATGCACGATATCGAGATTGTGTTCAGGCGATGCAATCTGTTCCTTCCTCCGCATCTCGCTGATGAGCGTCTCAAGCGAACTCTTCTTCTGCTCCATTAGATTGCGCAATTGCTCTGGCGAAACGGCGGTGTAATATTTGCGCTTGCCTGACACAGTCGTACCCACGAAGCCCCTCTTAACCAGTGACATAAGTGGGGGATACACGGCAGTGCGGGGTAGATTAGCCGACTTGCCGACCCTGCTAACCATCGAAGAACCTTGATTATTCAAAGCCAAATAGACCTTCGCCTCGTTTAGGCTCATATTAAACACCTCTGCCAGCTCCTTAGCCGTATTCATACCCTGACTCTACCAGAAGATGGCAACATTGTAAACGACGTTTGAGACGTCACACTAAATGCCAAATCACCCATATTTAACAAGCTTTCTTACTCTCCTCACAAATTATAGTTTACATACCCAATATTTGGCGTAGAAATAGTTAAGGTCGAACCTTGAAAGGAGGCTGTATGTCGGATAAAAACAGAGCATGGGCCAGGTTATGGGTGGGACCATGGATAGATTACTGGCACAATCACGATCCACCAGAGTACTTCACACTGTATGAGGATGATTTCACAAGGCTGGTTAAAAATCTCCACCACCCACATCCCGATGGCCAGCTATTCCTAGAGGAATTGCTGAAGTGCCCTCAACTGAACTTCCTCAATGCCGCCCTTCCAGAAAAGGGTAAGCAACTCAAGGTCACGGAAGTAAAAAAAGCTCTGGGTGGCATGCCGAAAGCAGAAGTGGAGCGTGCCGCTGCGTGGGTCGTTAAGCACAATGTTAAACTGAGAGGGCTCGAAAAAGCACATCCTTTTTGCTGGGGCAACTCGAGCATCCTTTGTCATCTACGACAGCTACTCTTTATGAACTTCGAGTTCAAGGGGCCCGCTAGAGTACTGGTGGGTATCTTGCTTGGCCAGGAGAATACAACTGTCTCTGGGGCACAGATTAAACCATGGCGGGCGATCCTTGCACTCCACAGAGCATGGATGAATAAAAGGAAGACTCTCTAAACCGCGACAAAGGTAACAAGGAAGGTGGCTATGCAAGCAGAACGAATCACGCAGGCTTTGAACTTCCCCATGGGTCCGATTCTCAAACGATACATGGAGGAACACAAGGTACCTAAGAAAACGGCAAAGTTACACGAGCGCGAGATCAAGAGGTACCTCGCACTTTGCGCGTCGCATCCTGGTGGAGGGTGGCCAATGGTCGGCACTATCGACGATCTCTGGCATACCTTCATCATCTTCACCGAGGAGTATCACGAGTTTTGCAGTCTCGTTGGCAGATCCTACATCCATCATCGTCCGGCAACTGGAGGCGAGGATGTGGGAGAGATGGAGAGTCGGTACAAAAAGTTCCTCAAGCAGTATCGAAAGACGTTTGGTCAGAGGCCTCCAGCCAGTATTTGGCCGTCAGGGCTCAAGATGTCTGATTGTATGGAGCACTGCGATGTTGAGCCGCGTGATTGCATGGCCAGGTATAGTCATTGCACCGAGCGTAAGAAAGAAGAGACACACTGCGACATACCCTCGCGCGATTGTATGGGAAAGATGCATTGTGGGGACAGCGATTCGCAGTGATTGGTAACCACACTGGGGCCAGATGGATAGCTGTCTGGTCCCTTTCACAAACAGGTCTTTAACAAGGAGGATCACATGGGAAAGAAAAAGGGTATGTACCTAGGTGGCGGAGGGCCCTTTCCTGCTCACTACGAGCCCGATGCCTATGAGGAGTATCACGATGGCGAGGAGAGGATCGTCAAAGAGACCCTAACGGGTGGCGTCTACATCAAAGAGATTTGGGACAGCATCGCCCAGGTCTGGAAGAAACTGCAAAAGTAGAAAGATTATTAAGACTAGGGCCCGGGGAAACTCGGGCCTTTCTTTTTGCCGTTAACTTTTGCCGAGTATTTTCAAAGCCTCTTTAACACGGACACTTGCGGTGCCTGGGCCAGCAGCACGTAGAGCGTCTTGGGCTTCTTTGCGGCTGTAGCCTAGGCTCTCGAGGGCTTCTAACGCGTCTGTTTCTTCGCGCAGTTTGCCGCCGCCTACGGTGCTTCCACCGGCTGGGATTTTGTCGCGCAGTTCCAAAACAATCTTCTCGGCGGTTTTGCGGCCGATACCCGAGATCTTGGTGAGGTAGGGGAGGTCGCCTTCGCTCACGGCTTGTTTTAAGTTCGCAAGCGAAGAGATGGAGATAATGTTAAGCGCACTCTTGGGGCCGATGCCCGAGATTTTGATAAGCATTTCGAAAAAATTTAGGCTTTCCCTATCCTCAAACCCATAGAGATCAAGAGCATCCTCCCGCACAGCCAAGTGAGTCCAAAGCCGCACAGAGGCTTCCACCTCGGCACTCATATTAATGGGTATGTGCACCTTGTAACCCACACCTCCCACGCCAAGTATCACAAACCCAATCTCGGTATGTATAATTTTGCCCTCCAAACTTCCTACCATTTTGTTGTATTGACTTTACTTTTCATTCGTCTATAATATAATGTAATCACTACGAAAAGGCACTTCTTAAGGTTCCGTCCTTAAGCGGTGCCTTTTCATTTGGTCATTGTCCTTTGAGTATCCAAGTTTACCCGCGAGAGTGTTAAGAAATTCTATTTTTTCGCGAGCTTTACGCTTGAGAAGAATTGAACATTTTTCCCTGTGTGGCGCAAGTACGATCCTTAGCTTGTTTTGCTCATAAAGATACTCAACAAGAGAATAAAAATCCCCGTCACTTGTGACGATAACAGCCTGATTATAATTCGGGTACTCAATCATAGCGTGGAGGACAAGATCTGCATCGACGTTTCCTTTGGGCTTGCCATTCGTCTGTACTAGAACAGGTTTAAATTTTAGAGTGTAACCGGCGTCTTGCAAGGAACGGTAAAGTTCCTCATTTCCCTCTATATAACCTATGAAAAGCATGGCTTTAGATATCCCATACTTGTCGTGTAAATAGACACGAAATCTCTTCCAATCCAGTCGCCAGCCGAGTTCGCGAACACCCAAGTTAAGATTTTGAGCATCAATAAAAGCGTAGTTGTTGGGTTTCCCCTGCATAACACCATAATATCAGACCTTGACTTAGCCTGCAGGTGCGAGTAGTTTGGGAGGCGGGAGGTCACATGGCAGAAATTCGCAAACTCGAAGAAGCTTTGCTCAAAGACGAGCGTGGGTGTGTGCGAGTGGTTCCTGTCGGAGCGTTTGTGGATCTTAAGCCGGATGCTTGTAACAGGGAATGGATGCGCACGACTTTTCTGGGGCAAGACGGGCCGTACCAGATTTCTTGGATTGGCCAATGGCCCTGCGGACGTGTTTCCATTTACCTCAAACTGCCCGGTCGCGAGCCCGGTGCCCACGCCAGCGACTTTCGTTTCTCTCACTACAGTTAACTCTAGAGGACCGCGACGAAGGATCGCGGTCCTTCGTCTTTTCCCAGCCATTTGCCATTTTTTGAGATTCCTGCTAACATCGCCAAATGCCAATAACACAATCTGCTAAGAAGGCTATGCGCTCGAGCGCTCGTAAGCGTGTCTCAAACCTCATCCGCAAGGACGCTATGAAGGAGGCCGTTAAGAGCTACCGCGCCCTCATTGCCGCGAAGAAAATGGATGACGCCAAGAAGGCTCTCCCAGGCCTCTACCAAGCCATCGACAAGGCTGCTAAGAAGGGCGTCATTAAGCCCAACACTGCCTCACGGCGCAAGTCACGTTTGAGTCGCTTGATCGTTTCTTAACTATAGATACTATGACAAAGGAGGAGCTCGATCTCCTATATAGAGAGCAGTTTGGGGCCCTTTATCGTTTCGTACTTTTCAAAGTGCGACACGTGCAAACAGCCGAGGACATTGCCCAAACTGTTTTCGTGCGTGCCCTTGAGGCATTGCCCAAGTATAAACGCACGGAGGCTCCGGCTTCGGCCTGGCTCTTTACCATCGCGCGTAACTTGTGCATCGATCACTATAAGAAGCACAGTTCAATAACGCCGGGCGATGAAACAGGCTTCTTCTCGGAGATTGCCGATGCGCGAGCGAGTGCCACGCAAAGTGCCGCGGATCGCGAGCGCAAACAGGCACTTGCTGTCGCGGTAAGTGAATTGAGTGAGAGCGAGCAAGAGTTTGTGACTCTCTACCACATTGAGGAGAAGTCATACCAGGAGGTGAGCGCCATAATGGGTAAGAGTGAGGAGGCCTTACGAGCCGTCAACCACAGAGCCAAGAAAAGTTTGAAAACGAAGTTGAAAAAATATTACGATGACACAAAAGAATAACTACAACCCCGTAGTGATACGAAGCACTACTACAGGGTACAATTTAGAACAAGACCTGCACTCGCTTAAAATCCAGCTCGCCCCGCGAAGCTTTAGCGAAGTTGGGGTCACGACCGCGCCGGTTGTTCGTTACTCATATATAGAGTCGTTCCGCATGCATATCCTCTCGTACGCCCCTCTGGCTATAATGGCTTTGCTGATTGTGTTCGTTGGTTTTAAGGGCCTCCCCGCAGACGGCTCTGATGAGCTTGCGATGCTTGACGCTTGGAGCACGGACGAGAGTAGTGCTTTGACCGAAATGAGCTTTGACGAGGAGCTTTCGGCATCGGACCTAGAGCTTGACTTTATGGATCAAGACATTAATAATTAACATTAAGTAAGCTAATAACAAATTATGAAATCAATCAAATATATTGTAGCCGCAAGCGCAGTGATGTTCGCTCTAGCCCCGATGGCTTTTGCCCAAGGTGTTACAGCAACAGCCGGTGTGAGTGCTGACGCTGATGCGAAAGTAATCGCACCGGTCGGTTTGCGTGCCGATGTCCGCGCTGATATCAAGGACACTCGCGAAGCCAAACAAGTTAAGAAGCAAGAAAATAGGCAAGAGGTTAAAACCACCATCCAGGAAAATAGAAAAGAAATAAAAGAGCAAGTTCTAGAAAATAAAAATGAGATTAAGACTACGGTTAAGGAAAACCGCAAGGATCTGGAGGCTAAGCGCGACACCCTTAAGAGGCAGGTCACTGACAAGCGCATGCAACTTGTGGCCAAATTCGCCACCCAGCAAACTCGTATCCACCAAGCCGCCATTAAGCGTTTGACCAAGCTTGGCGACCGCATCGACTCACGCATTGCCAAGAGCGAAGCCGAAAAGGGGGTGACTCTTGCCGAGGCTAAAGCCAATATGGCGATAGCTCGCGCCGATATTGCTGCCGCCAAAACTTACCTAAACGGTATCGCCGCTCAAGTAACTGTTATCACCAGCGCTTCGACTACCCCTCAAGTTGCCCTCCAGAGTGTCAAAGATTTGTTCGCCAAATCTCGAACCAATCTCAAGACCGCCCAGCAAGCCCTCGTTGACGTAATCTCGAGCATCAAACTCGGCTTGGGTATGAAACTTGAAGCCACGACCACTGCTGAAGTAGAGAACGACTAAACTAAGACTCGTTCCGAAAACAAAAAACACCAGAAATGGTGTTTTTTGTTATTGTGCTCCCAGCAGGAATCGAACCTGCATTTCATCCTTCGCAGGGATGTGTCCTATCCATTGAACGACGGGAGCATGCTCGCTATCCTAGCATTTTATCCTTAATTGCGTAAGCCAGGGCGATAAGTTCGTTTTTGAGCTGGTTGTCGTAGTACCTGATCATCGAAATGCCCATAAAGTTTTTGCGGAAGCGCTTGTTTCGACTGCGTTTCTTAATATAAACGGACTGGAATTGGTTTTCGGGAATACCAAGAGTTTTCGCCCAAAAAATCCGTGTAGTTTTAATTGGATGATAGTAATGTAGGTGCAAGCGCACACGAAGTCGGCTCTCGTCGATAGAGTAGTGGGAGCGTAGCATTTTGATGAACAATTTTGAAAGTTCAGGATCTGTATTTGCAAAACTTATGCCAGACTGTTTTTCAGTCTTGGCGCCTTCCGCCCAGTAGAGCATTGCCAGGACTGCCATTTGCAGGTGTTTGTCGTCAGAGTTTAAAGTTTTTACCAAGCCTGCCACCTTTTTACCTAAAGCCTGTGAACGCTCACTACGCTGTTGTTCGAAGTGAGTTTGCGATGCCTTACGCGCTTTCTCAAGTTGAGCGACACGTACGTGTTCCGGTCTTGGATATTTGCTCCTCAACCAGTCACTCAAAGTGCCTTTGGCCACTCCTATGGCCTTGCCGATTTCTTCGTAAGTCTTGCCTTGCTTCCAAAGTGCAATGGCTTTCACTTTTGTTTCTTGGCCGTGTCTCTTGTAAGTTCGAACTTTGACCATACTTAATTGAAAGTATATCAAGGTTCGATTAGTGATACAAACCCTTAGAATCCCAAGTAGTGGATGAGGCCTTCGGCGAAGGAGGGTTCGTGGTACTTCTCGTCTAAGTGGTCGAGGAGGAATTGGCGGATGTGGTCGGCCGACATTCCGCTTTCTAAGTAAAGATGCACATCACGCAGGAGGGGGCTCTTAATGTCGAGCACCAGCACTTGCGGGTCGCTCTCTTCATCTATGGAGAAGGCCTTAAGCTGGCTGTATGGATGAAAGTGTGAGCCGATGCGCACGCCGTTGCCGGTGAGCTCTACACGTATAACGCGCGGTCGCCTTGCCCCATGGAGCATCAGGGTAAGAGTACCCACAATCATCACACCGCCGAAGAGGCCATTGCCGAAAAGCCAAGCGAGTATGGCGATGGTGAAGCCCACCACACCCACAATCCAGTACCAATCATCCGTCTTCTCGTTATAAGCGTGCTCGGGTGTATCCCAACTAATAGGTTCTCTCGTCATCCTCTTAATTGTAACATAATGTGCTAATATGCGCGCAATGCAAAATAAGCGGTATGCGTAAGCTAGTACTAATTGCCCTGCCAGCCATTGCTATAGGCATGTTTTTAGTGGTAAGGGCGAGACAAGAGCCCGCCCCCACCGGCCTGCTTTATAGCTCCAAAACTAAGGCCGAGCCGGCGGTAGATGACAGCGTGAGCATTTTGAACTTTGGTGACATGATGTTTGATCGTAATGTGCGCAAGCGAATGCAAAATGGACTTGACCCCTTCGCCTCATTGCGAGGAACTTTTGATGACCTATTGCCTGGAGTAGATTTTGTGGTGGCCAATCTTGAGGGGCCGATTGTAGAGATGGATAGGAAGAAGTGTCAGCAGAAGGCCTACAACTTTCAATTTGCCTCAACCACGCCTGCGCTCTTGCGCGGGGCAGGTATCAACATGGTTAACTTAGCCAACAACCACTCTTTCGATTGTTACCAACACGGGGTTGCTAGCACAACAGAGTATTTGGACGCGGCAGGCGTGGGCTACTTCGGCGGAGAGTCGCTCGAGACAAGGTACTTGGTAAAGAGTGTGGGCGACAAGAGCGTGGCCTTTGTGGGTATCGACCAAACCATACGACCAACTAAGGTTAAAGATTTTTACCCTCTGATGAAGGAGCTTAAAAGCGCGAACGACTATGTGATTGTAAATATCCATTGGGGTAATGAATATGAGGTCAAAGAGTCGAAGGTCCAAAACGATATCGCTCACAATCTTATCGACAACGGAGTGGACGTGGTCTTCGGCCATCATCCGCATGTCATCCAACCGGTGGAGGTGTATAAGGGCAAAGCCATCTTCTACTCTCTCGGCAATCTCATTTTCGACCAGATAGACCCCGGGACTAATCAGGGTATCGGGGCGGGGGTGGTGCTCGAGGCCTCAAGCACAAGTGCGTACGTCTTCCCCTATACCATCGATAAATCCGAACCCAAGATGTTGTCACCCGAAGAGGCGCTCACCTTCTGCAAAGAATATCTTAAAGACATCGCCTCAAGCACTGGGTGTACGTTTTTGATAGAACAACGAAGTTTGGTAGAATAGCAGTACTTACAAATATGACACCAAAGAATACAATTTGCCTCTGGTTTGATAAGGATGCGGAAAGCGCGGCTAGCTTTTACGCCGCGACTTTTCCCGATAGTAAAGTGGGCGCTGTTTTTCATGCGCCCAGCGACTTCCCAGGTGGTAAGGCAGGCGATGTGCTAACTGTAGAGTTCACTGTCTGCGGAGTTCCCTGCATAGGCCTCAATGGTGGCCCTGCGTTTAAACAAAGTGAGTCATTTTCGTTTCAGATTGCAACAGATAATCAGGAAGAGACAGATCGCTATTGGGACGCCATCGTGGGTAATGGCGGCAAGGAGAGTGATTGCGGTTGGTGCAAGGACCGATGGGGAGTATCTTGGCAAATCACCCCACGCACACTCACCGAAGCCCTCGCAGGTGGTGGCCCTGAAGCCAAGCGCGCCTTCGATGCAATGATGACAATGCGTAAAATCAACGTCGCCGCCATCGACGCCGCCCGCCAGGGTTAAATATTTTTTAGTAAAATATTTCTTTCTAATTCTACCCTCTCATCTCTTAATATAAAACCATTTTCATCTCTCACCGGCATATTTATCCACAAATTAGTAATTTTTGCTGACCACAATTTTTGAACACTTCCTGCTCTATAATAATCTAAAGCAATTTTTTGTTCCCCCTCCTTTGCCCTAGAAGAGTTAGTAATCTCCAATCCAACTTCCAATTCTTTTCCATCAAGTATATGACCACCTTCACATTTTATATAAACCCCACCCACTTCTCTCCTATCAAATAAAACCCCAAATAACTGCCCTGTTCTTAATATATTTTGAGAATGTAAAGCTTCGACATTTGAACCCCAATATATATTTTCAAGTTTTTCATCATAGTAAAATCTAACAGGACTATTATGGGGTGAACCGTCTGCATTTGTGGTAGCAAGTGCAATATGCTTACTTGTATAAATTAATTCTTTTGCTCTATTTATTTTTAATTCTAAGTTTTTCATTTTGCGGTGTGTATTATACAAAGTTCGAATGTATTTTGAAAGCAACCCTGATGCCGACTAATCGCACGCGCGGAGCGCGTGGTGGCTCTAAACTGCCT
>Ga0209542_10000974_pt1 | contig 68265 bp, 67 predicted proteins | sample RifCSPhighO2_01_FD_184028 | JGI IMG/M metagenome (GOLD analysis project Ga0209542, IMG submission 184028) | Soil microbial communities from Rifle, Colorado - Rifle CSP2_plank highO2_0.1 (SPAdes) (version 2) | ecosystem: Environmental > Terrestrial > Deep subsurface > Rock core/Sediment ...
TTTTATTGCTTTTTCAAGCTGCTGATCATTCTCTCGAGTTAGGGTGGTTCCTTCTTTTAGTTTGTTTTCAACCTTAATGTCTGGTTCTATACCTTTACTGTTTATCCAGTCACCTTTTGGCAATATCCATTTCGCCACGGTTATATGAATTCCAGCTCCTCCTTTTAAATTAGTTGCCTCTTGCACCGATCCTTTACCGAAGCTTTTTTCACCTATTAGACGCGCTCTTTTATAGTCCCTTAAAGCACCAGCCAGGATCTCTGAGGCTGAAGCTGAACCTTTATTGATTATTACCACTAAGGGTATATCAAGAAGTTTGCCCTCCCTTTTTACTTGATATGACTTTTCATCTTGAGTTGTTGACGTTTGTTTTACTACTAGTTTTCCTTTCGGTAGAAATTCTGACGCCACGTAGACAGAGCCATCAAGATAACCTCCGGGATTGTCTCTTAAGTCGATGATCAATCCTTTAATCTCATCCCTTTGCCATTTTTCAGCGATTTCTTCAGCAGTTTTGTCCCACTCGTCATTGGTGTTATCGCCAAACTGATTAAGCTTAATAATGGCGACGGACTGATTCTTTCTTTTTTCGTAACTTATTTCAACTGACTCAACTTTAATTTGTTCACGAACAATAACAACTTCAAATTCTTTTGAAGAGCGCTCTAGAGTAAGTTTTACTTTTGTTCCCCGTGTTCCTCGAATTTTAGAAACTGCCTGGGGTAAAGTCCAACCTTTGGTAGATTTATCGTCAACTTCATTTATAAAATCACCAGCCTTTATCCCGCTTTTTTGTGCCGGAGAATTTTTAAGTGGAGCGACCACAGTGATGCGGTTATCTTGAAGTCCAAGTTGAGCTCCTATTCCTTCAAATTTACCCGCTAGATCGTCTCTCGATTCTTTATTTTCTTCAGGTGTAAGAAAAAAAGTATACGGGTCTTCAAGAGCTGAAACCATTCCTTTGATAGCGCCAAAATACATTTTCTGTTTGTCAATTTTGCTTTTGTCGATAAATTTTCTCTCAAGTTCTTCCCAAGTCTCCCAAAAAAGTTCAAAATCTAAATTTTTATCATCCAATAGAGGGCTTCGTTTTGTATTAAAAACGCTGTTGTTTAACTGTCCGATTCTTTCAATTTTTTCTTTATATTGGCCTAATTTTAAACCCGTACCAAAAAGAAAAACGCCAAGAGATAAAAGCAACAGTATATTAGTTATCTTTTTAGTAAACATAAATCTATTAAAATCCAAATGACAAAATCCAATGGATTCGACTGTGCTCATCATTGTCCTGAGCAAAGTCGAAGGACAAAATCCCAATTAAATCCCAAGTCTAATCCCGCTTAGCGGGATGAATTGACATTTGAGCTTTGAATCCTGGAATTTATCTGTAAAAATATATCTTACTATATTGTTTATCAATTAAACAATAAGGTAAATTTAATTTTAGAATCTGTTTGAAATCTTCGATTGTTTTAATTTGTGCTTCAGGTAGGTCCGAATTTTGTGGTGGTACTCTCATGGTAACAAAACCGCGAATACCCAAAGCTTCTGCTTTGGTTTTTAAATATACATCGACTACTTCAGCTATCATAATTTTATTAGCTGCTTGAGATGCAAAGATTGGTCCATATGGATCTTTAAAGAATATAGTTTCTCCGCCAAAATTTGTACTTGCTTGTTTGAGTTGGAAATCTTTTGCCTCGGTAACCTTAATTTTTATCCGCTCTTTAGTTAGTTCTACAATTTCACCTTTAAAATAAGCATTAGTAAATGTGTTCTTTGATTTATAGATAGAGATATTTACTGTCCCTTCGTAGTGATTGATCTCCTTAATGACACCGTTATAATCACTTAAAATAACATTTTTACTGATTAAACTTTTCCTCTCAGCAATGATGTCTCCCTTTTGAATTGGGTCACCAACAAATTTTTTAAGGTATTTAAATATTTTATCGGAAGGAATTTGTAATTTTTTTGCAATGGAGATGATGATATCTTCACTTTGGTAGTCTTCAATAAAAGGTGTATTAAAATCAACCTTTTGACCAACCTTTAAAATACACTTTGTATCTGTTGGTGTAGATATTGAAATATTCATCATATAATTTAAACAATCTGCATTTTATGCTTACGAATTATTATTCTTGAAATTTTCCCTCAGTAAAATTATAGCAAGAAGTTATGAAGATTATTTATCTTAGTCCTTGGTAAGAAACATAGGGTAAGAGAGCTAGATATCTTGCGTATTTTATCGCTTTCGTAAGGAGTCTTTGATGTTTAGCGCACACTCCTGTTTTATCGCGGCCTAAGATTTTTTTTCTTATCGATAAAAATTTTTCTACGTTCTCTATATCTTTATAACTTGGTTTTGTTTTATACTGACAAAAAAAGCACTTAGTCATAATAAATAGTTTATCAAGTTCATAAAGTTTATAAAGTTATATGATTTTTCGACTTGATGAACTTGTAACTTGAAAAACTGGGAATTTAGAAAGGTATATCATCGGGATTCACATCTTCGGTCCTTGCTTCTACACTCTTCTCTTCTTTTTTTTCTTCCTTTTCTTTTTTCTCTGTCTTAGACGTTTGACTTTCTTCAGAGGGCAATGATTCTTCGCTTGATTCCTCAACTGCTGGTTTAGTTTCTTGAACAGTTTCCTCTTCGACAGCAACTTTTCTGCCGTCGCCAAAAACAATAAAATCATCGAGAACAATTTCTGAGACGGTTCTTTGTTGTCCGTCGCGGCCGGTAAATGTCCGATAAACAAGTCTTCCTTCAAGAAATACTTTTCTACCTTTGGTTAGAAGTTTTCCACAAAGTTCGGCTAATTTCTGCCAAGCGACAATCCTATGATACTGTGTTTCTTCTTTTGTTTCACCATCGACGGTTTTCCATGACCTGTTTGTCGCTACGCCAAAACTACATACAGCTGTTCCGGTTGGAGTATATTTTAACTCCGGATCACGGGTGAGATTTCCTATCAAGATAACCCTGTTTAAAGATCTACTTGCCATAGTGTTAGTAATTAATTTATAACCTGATGTCAAGCTGAATTTAGTTCAGCATCTGATTTTAGTGGGATCCCGAAATGAATTCGGGATGACACTAACGTGTCATTTTTAATAATAAGTACCTGATTAGTTTTTCGTTGAAGTTCAGCTTTTTTTTAAGCTCGCTTATATTATTTTGGTCTAGATTAAGAAGCCAATGATAATAGTTGGAGCTGGTATTCTTTTTAATAGGATAGGCAAGAGTTTTCCCCCCCCATTTTTCTTCTTTTTCTATTTTACCCTTAAGCGAGTTAATTAAATCTTTTATGTTTTTTAACTCTTCTTCATCCGAAAGAAGTAAAGTCAATTCGTAGTTAGGCATACTTATTCACTAATTAGTTTCTTAATCTGAAACTGATTGATATTTATAGAAATTAAATGAAATTTACTTGCCCTTTAAAATTCTTATATATAATAAACTTTAACATGATTAAAATCAAGCGGATTTTGTTTATTTTGCTGTTTGCCATGTTGCTTTATAGTCGTTTCGTCAATCTTTCATGGGGTCTCCCCTATCCAATGCATCCTGATGAAAGAAATATGGCAAATGCAATTCAACAGTTGCAATGTCCAATTCAGAATTCAGAATTCAGAATTCAGAATTGTTTTAATCCCCATTTCTTCGCCTATGGGCAATTTCCTTTATATATTGGTTATGGAATAGTCATGATTCTCAAGTTATTTGATGGTGATTTGGGAACAGCGATTGGTTTTGAAGAAGCAGCGTTTAGTCTAAGAATTATGTCGGCTGCAGCATCGATTCTAAACGTTTTGATTCTTATGAAGGTCGCCGAACTCCTAATTTCTAAACAAATATCAAATATCAAATATAAAATATCAATTTTCTTAGTTTTCATACTCTCCCCATTCTTCATTCAATTTTCTCATTTCGGTACAACGGAGTCACTGTTAATGTTTTTGTATTCAGTAATCATTTATCTATCGATAAAGTACAGTCAAAATAAACTCGATCCCTTAATTTTTTATCTTCAAACTTCAATCTTCGTCGGTATAGCCTTTGCGACCAAAGTTTCATCCGTAGTATTTTTAATCGTTCCACTGGCCCTAATTCTTAATCAAATCAGAAGTTCCTTTCTGCAACGGTCGCTAGCGATATGGTATCTTTTAGCTCTGACATTAATTTTCGGTATTCTCTTTTCCCCACATAATTTTATTTCATTCCTCGAGTTTTTAGGTTCGATGGGATATGAGTCAGATGTGGCAACAGGAGCCTACAGAGCTTTTTATACGCGACAGTTTGAATTTGCAGAACCGATTATATTTCAACTGACGAAAATTTTTCCTTACACTCTGGGTTGGCCGGTTTATATTTTTTTTCTACTGGGATTTGTTTTTCTTCCCAATAGAATCGAATTTAATTTACTGCGCTTAGCTGTGTTATCAGGATTTTTGCCCAATGCCTTTTTTTATGCAAAATGGACAAGATTTATCAGTCCAATATTTCCTTTAATGTTAGTGGTTGCTATAGCATATTTAAATGTCATCCTGGACTTGCTTCAGGATCTGTTTTTAAAATTCAGATTCCGAAATCCATTCGACAAACTCAGGATCCTGAGTTTACCGAAGGATAAATTCGGAATGACGAAAATAATTATATCTTTTGCCTTTTGCCTTTTAAGTTTTATCTTTATATTACCTGGTCTCGCTTATCTTTCTATTTATAAAAACCCCGATGTTAGATTTACTGCTTCGGATTGGATCTATAAAAATATTCCATCAGGATCTTATATTCTTTCCGAAACCGCTAATGTTATCGATCCCCCAATCTCAACTCCTACCTTCAAAAATCCCGACAAACATTATGAATACATTTCTTTCAATTTTTATGATCTAGATGAAAATCCAAAGTTCCAATCCGAACTTCCACAACATCTTAAAAAAGCCGACTATATATTTATTCCGTCAAGAAGAATTTTTGCGAATCATTATTGTTCAGATTCATTGTCATTTCGAGGGAGTGAAACGACCGAGAAATCCAGTCCTGATTTTATCAGGACGTACGATAACGCTCCGCTAGATTTCTCGCTAATCGCTCGAAATGACGCAGAAAAAAAAAGATGTGTTTATTTAAGAAAAAAATATCCATTACTCAATGAATATTATGACAATCTTTTTTCCGGTGAGTTAGGTTTTGAGAAAATCGCCGAGTTCAACTCATATCCAAAAATTCAGTTTTTCGGTAAAACAATTATTGAAATTCCTGATGAGGAAGCAGAAGAAACCTGGACAGTCTTCGACCATCCTGTTTTCCGGATTTATAAAAGAATATAGCTTCTTGTTGACTTTTTAATTTTGATAGATTAAGATTATCTCGCCATGTCAGGACAAAGTGAATGGGCTTCCTCAGTTGTGAATCTTGAAACAAGAGTTTATGCGCATCTACCTTCCTCTAATATTCTACAAAGATCTCCTACCGATGATGAAATTGAAACAAGAGAAAAACATAGAAAAATATTTCCTGGAGCGGACTTTACTATTGCAACAAAAGAAGGAAAACTCTATTTTGTACCGTCTTGGCATGATTTGAATAGGATACGTGGAGATGCAAAGGGTGTACATTATGCTAAAGCTATCTTTGAAGGAGGTAGTTTTGTGCCAGTAACGGAAAGGGAAAATTCTACAAAAGTTACTCACGGAAATATTATTTTGGCAAGACCTAGAAATAAGCGTTATCGAAAATCTTGGCAAGCGTTAGGTTACGATGTTGAAACAGAAGATTTTAATCAATGTATCTTTGATTTAGCAGCTGTACTGGGAGAAAATGTATTGAAAGGTCCAGATGGCGAAATAGGAAGAGCATATATTAGGCCAGCCGGTGTTGTGATAACAGAAGGAACAGGTGTTGGTTCAGCTGCTGATGATGTAATTTTTAACAGTGTTTATATACATTATTTTCCTTCTTATTTTCCAGGTCGCGATGAAAGAATTTATCATGGCGACGGATTAAACGTTACTATATTCTTAGATCAACAAAGACTTGAACCGATTGTAGGAAAACTTGCTCGAAATTACCCTTTGGTTGGTGATTTGACAAGAAGGGCGAGAGAGTTAGGAGACGAAGAGGCAGTTTTATTAGCACCGTATGGATTTAATCCAATAACAGGAGGACATATTCGTAGATTTGCTCAAGACGGGGAGAACGCATTGATAGAACTTTTATTATATCAATATTTTTCAGACGGACCGGGTGAGGGACTGATTGCAGTTAGTGCAAGAAATGGACGTCGTGAACTATGGTATCCTCCAGAATTTGTAAATCAATTACCTTCGACAACTATGGCTTATATTTGTCGATATTTAGCTCCAGATTTAGGATTTAAGGTTATTGAGAGACCTTTTGGATTTTATGAAATAAGAAAGGGCCTGGTTGATAATATTATCATGGTCGGAAATGCAGTCGGAGCTGCTATTATAGGAAATCAAAGAATCATTCATCCTTCAAAAGGAGAAATAGAAGTTATTAGTATGCCAATTTCCGAACCTGCCAAATTAATAAGAGATGCTTATGCAGATCAGATTTCCGAGAGAACACCTCCATCTAATCCTTCTTTATTGACAAGAGTTGACTTTAATTCTCCACAAGTTACTAGAGCTAGAGAAATTCTATACAACGCTTGGAAGTTGCACTTTTAAATCGTCAGATTGGCGTTATCAAGGTTAATTGAAGATGTTAAGTAACTAAGAATTTTTTCCGCTGAAGAGTTATCTCGTGTTATCACATAGGCAATGCATCCATCCGCGTCATGTTCAAGCCCAAATTCACTTCTTAACTGTGTATCTTTTAATCTTTCAAACGGTGCCGTATGCAATCTTAACTCACCACCTTGCAAAATACCCATTTGCAGTCGATGATCCCTGACTTCAAGACAGGAATAAACTTCGTGAATGCCTCTCTTTTTAGGCACGATAGTGATTTCTCCACCAGGAATACCTGCAGGGCATTCATAGGGAGCCTTTCCATTATGAGAAGGTCTTCTTAATTTTCCAAAATCACCCGATACATTTACAGTTTTACCAGTGGTTGAAATAGGATATTTTTCTCTAATTTCACCAACGATTTGATAAAAAGTCGCATGATCTTCCTCTGTTAACATCAGATCTTGAAATCTACCTCCAGAGGCTTTATGTCGATTAAATCTCAAGCCGTTACAATCTAATCCTCCATGACTCTCATCAGCTAAAACTAAGTCTGCAACATTCTGTAACTGGTCTAAATTATGTTTGCCGACAGTAACGTTTAAAACAACACCGATGTAGGTTCCAAATTTTTGATTAAAAGCTAATATATTTTTCACTGCTTTTACTACAATCTGCCATGGAATACCGTTGAAGACATTATCTGAACCGGAAGCTCCATGCAGAGACATTTGGATGTTGTTTATGCCAGCTGTGGAAATTAATTCTAAGGCTTTTTCAGGCGCTTGTGCGACGATAAGACCACTTGTTAGTAGATAAGGTTTTTCGTTGAAAAGTCCTGCTTTGAAATGTTGAGGTAGGGACAGCAACTCTGCTCCGGTAAAAATAACTGAGAATCCCTTATCTTCTAAGGAATTTCTCATCTCTAAAGCTTCTTGGGTAGAAGGAGTATAATCGGGTCTTGCCCCACCTCTAATCAAATAACAATTTCTACAGGCAGCCCCGCAAGTCTCACCAATATTTCTTACTGTCTGCGGTGATCCAGTTGAAGCTTCGAGCAGGATATATGCTGTTCCTCCTGTAGATTTTATTTCATGAGGAGGTCTTTTAAGAGCTTCAGGTCTAAAAGGTTGATAAAGTCTAGGATGTATGTTGGGATTAAATTCGTCTAACCAGGCTACAGCGGGTTTGGCAGCAATTATTTGGCAATAGATTTTATTTTCAGGCATAATAGCGGTTTTACAATTTTGTGCTTTTTTTTGCCAAACCCGTTGTGACCCGTTGCATTAAGTTATATATTTTTTTAACTTCATCTGATACATTTCCTCCAAGTACTTTATTTACTCGCCTAAAAATTATTCTAGCAATGTTTTTATTAGTTTCTGACAATTCAAAAAGCATTGGTTGGTATCTTATGGCATTAGGTAGTGCTCCCACCAGTACTCCATCCTCGATTAAGAGCGCTATTTGGACTAGTTTCGCATTATTATTATTGCCAACAGCTATTCCTCTATTTAAATATTTACCTAAGAGATTTTTTTTATCGAAGTTTTCCTCCTTTGCGACTTGATCTATTGCATCTGATTTCATTTTGAACCATTTTTGCAAATTCTTACTCTTAAGAAGTTCAGCGGAAAGTAACACGCGAAGCAAGGGTCCATTCATCTGATTTGTGGTTATCTGTGTGAATGGATAAGCCTCTTTTTCAATTGTTTTTGGCATCATCACCATGCCAAAGGGTTGACCATTGGAAGCAGATTTAGCTGTAGTTACAACCAACAGATCAAAATCCGAAAAGATAGCATCAACATTTTCGCCCCAATAACTTCCGGTTCTACCTAATTGTTGAACACAATCAACAATAATAGGTAGTCGATTTTTTTTCATTAAGTGTTTAACCTCGATTAGGAGTTTTTTATCTGTTACAATAATACCCAAATCTCCTAGTATATCAGGTTCCAAATAGAGTCCGGCAACTAGTTTCTTCTCGATTTTTTCTTTTAATTTTGTCATAAATTCTCTGTGAAATTTAGCTGTTGGTGGAGGTAGTGATCTATCAACCCAAATAGTTTTACCTAGTCTCCTAACTTCTTGAACATCAACACCAAAACCTGTCGCTTCACGGGCACTACCAAAACCACCAGCCCATGTTCCATCGACTGCAAGAATTCGGGCGTTCCTAAGTCTTAAAACCTTTTCTGCATAAGCATTAACTGTTTCTATAGCAATAGAGTTGACGATTGATGCGGATGACTCCATATGAATATATACATTATTCCGATTTTTTTTTATGGGATAGAGATCTCTGAGTTTTTCAAAAGCAAACACTTGTCTTAATCCGGGATGATAGGCGGTACAAACATTATCTTTCCAACCCATAAAATCTTCTATTCTGTCCATCATTAGCAGCCAGGGATTTTCTGCTCCCAAAGCAATAGAAGAAGCTGAATTTAGTACGTCGATCAATGCGCCTTCTTGACTATCTAAACCTAATAAATATTTTATTCCAGCAGTTTGTTTTTTTATTATTATTCCATCTAACACCCAAGCTCTGGCAGCATGTGGAAATAAGCCTTCTAAACTTTTTCGAGTCTTTTTCATTTCAGTATTGAAATACCAGATTCGTTTTTTAGACTTTCTCTTATTTTTAAGTGCTTTTTCGCTGAGATGAAAAGAATAAAGAAGAGCGTCGTTAAATTTTTTCTTAAAGTAATTAACTTCAGGCTGAAGAATCTTGTTTTCTTCCATAGAAATAGATGAGAGATTTTTGAGCTTATCTAGAAGTTGATTTACTGATTTATCAGCAATTTTTTCGATGAATTTTAATTCTGCAAAGTTATTCATTTTTACTTTTAGAATTAATTGCTAATTGCCTCAACTGATCTGGTGTAAAAAATAGTCTATCGTAATCTGACGGATCATAGGGAAAAATTTTCCCAGTATTTAGATCGAATTTAGTTATTGGTCCATAAGAGGCTACATAGTTAGGCTTCAAACTTCCATCTGGATTTACACCTGCTAAATTATCGCCATCTGAAGCATGCCAATCCTCTCCAGGATAGACAACCATGCCTACTATCTCCATCGCAACCCTAAATATTTGCCTGGTTTGCCATTCCTCAGCAAGAAGATACGGGCAGCTGAGAGAAACTAGCGCGCCTCCCTGGGGATATTTATTTCCCAAAGGTAAGGGATCTCCATTCAGTGTTCTTAGAGTGACATCGACAGCAGCTCCACCTTTATGTCCTGCAATTCTAGGCATGATAGCTGTCTTACTTTGTGCTTCGGTCATAATAAGGTTAAAGTCTCTTTCGGGATCCCAATCAGGGTGATCATTTAAGATAAAATCGGTAATTCTTCTTTTTAAAAGTCCTTCCTGAACTCCAACAGGTCTGAAAGCATCTTCAAAATGCATGATTAAACCGACTTCATTCAACGCTCTGGCAGCTTGAAGTAATTTTTCGGAAACAGCTTCTCTTGTCCAAAAAACTCTAGATTTTCCTGCCCAACCAGATTCTGAAGCCGGATGGAAAGGTTTTTCGCTAAAACTTACTCTCACTCCTAACTGTTTAAATTTTTCTTCTAACGGAACCATCAGCTCTCCTGATTCTTCTATAGAGATCGCCATCATCATCTGTTGAAATTCGATGCTCTCTTGCGCGTAAACAGGTCCAAGTTGGTAATCTATTTGTTGTCTTTGTTCGGTGGTTAAGGGTTGAGTTAAAAATCCCATTACTGGCAGTTGTAATTGGGGTGCACTTGTGCCTATAGAGTGAGCCATACGGTTAACAAGAAGTTGTGCTGGTGATAAAAAATCTAGGTGAGGATGTTCAAATCTAATTCCCAATTGAGAATTTATTTCTGCAACTTTTCCTCTGACTGTTTCTGATACTGACATATTATTTTTTTTCGAAAACAACTTGTTTTGCAGTAATTTCTTTAAGCTTAACTTGGTCTATATCCCATCCTCGGCCAGGAACTTCCCTGATTTTAATTACCGCACCTTCTCTTTCCATTGGTTCGGTTACAGGGTCATCACCCTCAACAAAATAGGCTTTAGTACCTGAGATATCCGATGGCAGAGTAACTCCAGGATGAGTGGCCATCGCTAAACTATGAGCTTTACTTGGAGTTGGTTCAAGCATTCCGCCAATCCAGGTAGCTACACCTTCGGATTGTGCACGGTCAATCATCTGTTTTGCTACATGCAGACCACCCACGCGAGCGATTTTTATATTAATAATCGGTATTCCACCTTCAATTGCCTGTTCTAACTGATCCAAGGTTTCTATACTTTCATCTAGGCAAACTCGACCAGGGATTCCTTCCCGATCAAACTTCTGCTGTAAGGCAATATGGTGTCTAATATCATCGGGCGCCAACGGTTGCTCAATCATCAAAAGATCTAATTCTGCAAACTTTCTTAATAAACGCATATGTTCTGGATTTCCGTGATCAAATGATGAATTTGCATCAACCATCAACATCACATCAGGGTTGGCATTTCTAATTAGCGCAATTTTTTCAAGATCGTCTTGTAATGGCCCAACTTTGACTTTGATTCTTCGGAAGCCTTGTGCGATCTGTTTTCGTATATCGTCTTGCGAGGCGCTTTTAGGAATGCTGATTCCGACCTCAACAGGTCGTCTCGAACCTCCAACAAGAGAATAAAGGGGAACACCGTTGATCTGAGCACTGGCATCAAAAAATAAGTTGGCAAATCCGGCTTTGAATATATTGTGACCCACGATCGGTCCAAGAGCGTCGACAATTTCTTGAGGGTCAAAAAATTCAACACCAACTACATTTGGCCCAACCCGTTGTAACAATTCCCAAGCTCCTTCTGTCCATTCTGGATTATAGAAAGGAAAAGGTAAAGTGTCGATTGTCCCCCATCCCAGATATCCTTCAGTAGTCTGTGCCTGTAGAGCTATCATATCTCTTGCTGGACCAACAATTCTTGGTTTACCATTAACTTCACCAAGAGGGAAAGGATTAATTAATTTTGGAATAATGTATCGTACCTCTAGCTGTTCAATTTTCATAGTGAAATCAAGAATCTTATTAACCTATGGGACCAGAATCTGATAACTCTTGGAAAATTTGTAAAGCTTCATTTCGTACTTCAGTTAAATCTCCTTCGTAATATTTTTCGGGCATATCGGGACTAACAGGATTGTTGGCTCCCGGACCAAGTCTGGCATATGATATTTGGATTGCGTCACCGTTGCCGCGGTTTGACGGTACCCAGCCGTTGCAGACAAATCCAAGCTGTTTTAGAGTGCTAACAATACCTGTTATTCTTTCTTGATTGACGCCATCGCCTAAGGTAGCGTCAACGTAAACTTCAACAAAGGGAACGTTGCCATTTATCGCGATTTGGATTGCATCCGCCAATGAAACAGTCGGTATAACTCCGGTAGCTTTTTGTCTAAATTCGTCATCGGTATCAACTATATCTACTTTTGCAAAAATATCTGATTGTCCGTTACTGTCTGTAGGCGTAAAACTAACGACAGCCTGAATTCCGTCAGAAGACAACACTTCAGAGCTAAGCACGGTTCCATTGTGTAGAATTTCTGGAGTAGCACCAAATGTCCTAAGCAGAAAATTAGATATTCTTTCTGCATCTTTACTATCAGGTACAAATAAAGTTTTTTTAGTCAATTTCGTTCTATAGGATTCCGGAAAGGTAGGTTTAAAAATAAATAGAAAAGGTTCTGTTCTTTCAAGATTATACCTCCAACCGACGGAAGAAAAACCGAATCCTAAATTTTCTCCGTATTTTCTGCCTCCAAAAAAAACACTTTGAACCCCTTGACCCCCGGAAAATTCATCATTCCAAGTTTGGGCAAGTCTAATATCACTGTAGATAAATGAAGCTGATTTTCCAACAATTTCTGGGTCGGCAATAAATCTAGGATCGGTTAATAAATGATATAACCGAAGTTTGGAAACTCCTCTGACCGGAACATTATTTAATTCCGCAGTTTTATCCGCTCGTATACCAGTTCTTCCCAGTTCGACAGCATAACCTTTTTTACCTAGGATATCTTCTCTTATTACCGTTCCAAATACGGCTACAGTTTCTCCTATAGGATTATGAACTGTATACATATGAAATTTTCCGGCTCCAACATCGTCGATGATTGCTTGGGGGTTTTTTTGTTTTAAAGGGTAGCGAGTTCCTCCAGTACCGTTCGGATAAGTTTGTTGAATAACTTCAGCGTACTGATCGGCTTCACCTGTCAACGCTTGGTAGTCGGTTATGTAACAAAAAGGATTCTCGGTGTATGTAAATCCGGCTTTTCTTAATTGATGGTTTGCCGTAACAATATCCGGAAGCATAGTAACGATTGTTCCGAAATTTTCCTGAAAGATTTGCTCTTGCAGAGCGGCATTTGATCCGGAAAATAAATCCGGTGATAATTCATTAGTAGTCAATAGGATTCCGAGTAAATGTTCGGGGTGAATCAGAGTAGGTTTATAAAGTGGATCTGTTCTAGCTGCGTCTTGAATCATATCTACAAACTCACCCCTTCTTTGTCCTAAGGCTTCTTGCAAATAGTTTCTACCTAATTCAAATTTTTTACCTAGAGTACTTTCAGCCATATTATTTTCTTTGAAATAAAAAAAACCTCCCAATTTTCGGGAGGTTAATTTTGAAAAGGTTAAATCAATTAGTAAATCCTCCCGCCCGTTAAGGGGTAAGAAAGAGGACGTACATAATTGACCAAACCTTAGATTTCATATTATGAAATTATATTCTAGCAAAGTTTTTTATTTTTGCAAGCGGATTTTAAAGCCTTTTTCCAAATCCTCAATCAAATATCCTTTTTCAGCGATCTTTTCACGTAGTTCGTCAGCAGCAGTAAAATCACCTTTTCTTCTCGCCTCTTCTCTTCTATTTGCTAAGGCAAGAATTTGCTCAGGGATTTTGACTTCTTGAACTTCAGATAATTTGAGACCAAAGACTCGATCAAATTCAAACAGTTGTTCAAGTTTGTCTTGGGAGGGGATATTGGATTTGAGCATCTCCCAAGTTAGAGCTAAAGCCTGGGGAATTTGGAAATCATTAGAGATAAAGTATGTAAACTTTTGTTGATATTTATTAAGCTGAGTTAATTTATCAGTTGAGAGAATGGATCTTTGTGTTTGACCACGAAGCGTCAAAACAAAATCTTTTAATTTTTGATAACCATCTTTAGCTGAATTTAACGCTTCCCAGGTGAAATTTTGCTTTGAGCGGTAATGGGCATTTAGAAAAAAATAGCGCAAATCCATGGGATCATACCCTTTTTCTATTACGTCGTTAAAGGTAAGAAAGGTTCCTGCGGATTTTGCCATTTTTTTAGCATTGACTAAGAGATGTTCGTTGTGAAGCCAATAATTAACAAATTTAGCTCCATTTGCACTTTCTGATTGAGCAATTTCATTGGTATGATGTATAGGTATATGTTCTACACCTCCCATGTGAATATCAATTGTATTTCCCAAAAGCGATTTAGCCATGACGCTGCACTCAATATGCCAGCCGGGAAAGCCTACTCCCCAAGGTGAAGACCAAGTTTGAAGAGCACTTTTATGAGTTCCAGTTTTAAAAAACCAAAGTGCAAAATCAGAAAAATGCCGTTTATTTGGATCGTCTGCTTTACCTTTACCAGCTCCGGCTATATTTAAATCAATTTTTTGTCGATTAAGTTGATTATAGTTTTGAAACGTACTTACATCAAAATAAACTGCTAAATCTGTAATGTAAGCGTGTTTCTTTTCAAGTAAGACTTTGATCATAGTGATCATCTGCTTTATGAAACCAGTTGCACGAGGTTTATGATCAGGCGGTAGAATATTAAGTTTTTGCGTATCAGCTTCAAAGATTTTTATATATTTTTCAGCAACTTGTGAAGGGGTAAGGCCTTCTCTTTTGGCTCCTTTTTCCATCTTGTCCTCGCCAACGTCTGCGTCACTAACCAAATGACCAACATCGGTATAATTTCTGACAAAGGTAAGCTGATAACCTAAAAATTTAAAAGATTTTCTTATCAAATCAGACCATACCATTGCCCTTAGATTACCAATGTGCTGGACCCAATAAACGGTAGGACCGCAGTGATAAAAAAGGACTTTTCCTGCTATTAGAGGTTTAAAATCTTCTAATTTTCTAGATAATGTATTGTAAAGCTTCATGAGTTATGGTATATAATTTAGCTTTAAATTTGTAAAAGATCAACTAAATTGAGCAAAAAAAATAACTTTTTGTTATAATATTATTAACGATCAATTAATTTAACTCAACTAAATTGAACAATTATACTTAATATTAATCTATTATATTATCACAAAAGTTGTATTATGGATTATTATTAAAATATATTTTTTTCCTTATTTAAAAATTTCTTCAATTTCAAAAATCGTTTTATACATTTATAAAAATAACTAATAAAAGCATCAATATAATATATTGTTTAAGTTAAATCTAGCTTCATAGAATAAAAGTCATTCCTTCAAATTTTTAAATAATTAGTTATAAATCATTTATAGATAAATAGGTTTAATAAATAACTTATTATAATTAAAAAATATTATAAAAAAAGGCATCTATAAAAACATTATTAATCTATACTTCGATAACTCAGGTTTGCAACTGAGTAACTCAGTATATACCCATCTAATCCACTTTTTTGCTCTTTCGAGCTGCAAACTGGAGTAAGATGGGTATAGTAAATATATTCAAAAATTTTTAAAACAGTTTTATCTATCTTGGTCCATTCTTAAAACTTGTTTTTCTAATCTTTCTTTTCTGAAAATTAAAGATTTTTTAGCTTAGAATTATAGATGATAAAAGATAATTAACTCGCAATTTAACTACCTATAGTAATATTTAAATATCATGTTAAACGTTTATATATAAATTAATATTAAAGTAATGAGTCTGATTAACGGATTAGAGCATATAATCAATTAAAAATGATAGAATTATAAATTAATATGAATTAATTTTATCTTTAAAGAAATTAAGAAATTACTAACTTAAAACCTAAGTTGCGAGAGTTAATTGGTTAAATTAATATATTTGGGGTAAAACAAGGGGATAAATTAGAGATTGATTTATATTTAGATTAATTTGACAATCTAAACAAATTTAGCAGTCAGATTAGCACCTAATTCTTTTAGTTGCTAAAAAGAGATTTGAGTTGTTATTTTGCGCTAAAATGCACTTTTTTTAGGCAAAATTTTGTGAAAATCTTGATTTATCAAAAAATATATTGATTTTGATAAGAAATATCAGGAAAGTTTATAAGATTTGTTAATATAACAATATTTTCCTGAAAATTAGCAATTCTATAGTCTTAGCCTAGATTTATATTTATAACCCTATAGTTTATTAAGTGTTCAGCATAATTTACTTCAAGACTAGAATCTTCGCCTAGTCTAACTCGGCTTAGCTATTCGTAGACCAAGATTGATATGGTCGATGTCTTGAATAACATTATTTGATGGATAAAAGAAATACTAATCATCACTTCTCGGAAAGAGTTTCTTATGTCGGGATGGTGAGACTTGAACTCACGACCTCACGGTCCCGAACCGTGTGTTCTGCCATCTGAACTACATCCCGTATTTTGGGACATAACCTAGCGGTTTTTTCCCAACGATTTTCCCTAAGTTGAATCGCAAGCTATTTAAATTTCAAACGCACGCTTACGATTAATTATTATATCATTGTTTGCCGGTTGAGGGTTTGAGTTCGGCGTGTTGGCGCTGAGCAACTTTTTTAGGTGAAAAGATGCTTCGTCTTACTTTGCCTTTTGGTATTTCTGCTACTTGTTCTTGCTTTTTCTTTTGCTCCTCTATTCTTTCTTTTTCTTGGGACTCAAAGAATTCCTTTTGTTTCTTTTCTTGTTCTTCTTTTTTCTTATCCTGCAAAACTTGTTCCTCTCCACGTTTTACTAGCTGAAAAAGTCGTTGTTTTAAGATTTCGGTTTTTTGGGATTCCAGGTCTTGATAAGATTTACCGAGTTTTTCAAGATTGAGAGGAGTGTGATTTGAGGCGGTTTCCCCTTTTTTCTCCTTAACCGCACCGGTTTTATCGCCATTAGAGTCCACACCTAGAATTTGCTCCCACATTTTAGTGGAGCTAATGGTTGATGACACCTGTTTAACGACGGTTTTAGCTGCTTTTTTTGCCTGGGTTGAGCCTTGTTCGACTAGTTTTTCAAAAGAATCTTCCAGGGTAGATTTTATCATGAGTATCAAGTATAAAGTATTTAGTATTAAGTATAAAACAGATGCTAGCCACGTTCAGCATGAGATCCAAAGGCGTAAATCATACTAGATACTTGATACTTTATACTAAATACTAAATCCCGAGCATTGCTTTGGCTCTCTCGGACATTTTATCCATCGACCAGGGCGGATCAAAGGTAAGCTCAAAGCTGATTTTATCTTCTGGTAAACCTAGTTCTTTAAGCTTGCTTTTTGCCTCTTGCTCAATCAAAGAAAATAATGGACAGCCAATAGTTGTAAGAGTCATGGTAATTTTTGCCTTGCCTAAGTTATCTAGAGTTATTTTATATACTAATCCCAAATCAACGATTGAAATGTTTAGTTCGGGATCCATGACTTCAGTTAGTTTAGCTCTTATTGCTCTTTCACTAATTTTAGCCATAAGTAAATTTTAACAGATGGTATACTTATCTAAGTAGCTAACAGTAAATAGTAAGTAGTTAGAGATAAATTTAAATTAACAATGAATTCATATAAACTCCGTTTTATTCCACTTGGTGGCGTGGTAGATGTGACTAAAAACATGTATGTCTATGAGCTGTATGAAAAAGAAAAGCTGAGAGATATCCTGATTGTTGATTGTGGGATAGGATTTCCAGAGGAAAAAGAACTTGGCGTTGACTTTGTCATTCCTGACATTTCTTATTTGTCTGACAAAGTTGATAAAATCCGTGCGGTTTTACTTTCTCATGGACATGAAGATCATACCAGTGCGCTTCCCTATCATTATGAAGCTTTAAACAATCCTGAGGTCTTTACGAGTCGTCTAACAGCAACTTTTGTTGAAAATAAGTTTAAAGAATTCGGTAAAAAAGTAAAGATGAATCAAATTGAATATGACAAAGAGTATCAGTTTGGACTCTTTACTGTAAGTTTTATTCGTATTACACATTCGATCCCTGACGCACTACATATCTTGATTAAAACACCTATTGGTAATTTCTATCATGGAGCCGACTTTAAACTTGATCTTACCCCTCCCTATGGCAAATATCCAGATTTCTATTCAATCATAAAAGCCGGGAGAGAGGGTATTTTGTGTCTTTTTTCTGATTGTCTGGGCGTTGAACGGGAAGGTCTTACTTTATCTGAGAGCATTGTTGGTCAGACATTTGAAGATGAGATGCGAAAAACTAAAGGCAAATTCGTGATGACAACTTTTTCTTCTAATATTTCCCGTATTCGACAATGCGTTGAAGCTGCAATCAAATTCAATCGAAAAATAGTCTTTTTAGGCAGATCGATGAGAGAAAATTCCGGTCAGGCAAAAGAGATAGGTTATTTACCAATTCCCGATAGACTTCAGGCTAAGGAAGATGAAGTGATACGTCTGCCTCCCAACAAAATTTGCTTAATTGCAGCTGGTTCACAAGGTCAATATGATTCTGCTTTATCCCGTCTAGCTAATAATAAAAATCCAAATATCAAAATAAAATCTGGAGATAGAATTATTTTTTCCTCAGATCCTATACCTGGCAATGAAAAAGAAGTCTACGCGTTAATTGAGGAACTCTCTTTACTAGGGGCGGATGTTGTTTATTCAGACATTCATGACCAACTTCATGCTTCAGGTCACGGAAATCAAGAAGATTTAAAATTTCTGATTCGTTTTACCAATCCAGACTATTTTATCCCAATTGGGGGGACTATCCGGCATCAAAACCAATATAAAAAGCTGGTGTCAGATTTAGGCTATAATAAAGAAAAAGTTTTTTCCTTAAATGAGGGTGACAATGTCTGGTTTGTTAAGGGTAAAGCCTATCTTGGAAACTCTCTCGAGATAAAAAATATCTATGTCGATGCCTATGGAATAGGTGATGTTGGGAATGTCGTTTTACGCGATAGGAGAACCTTATCTAGCGAAGGAATTGTGGTAGCTGTTTTAGTACTAGATTCAAAAGCTAAGCTGGTTAGTCGGCCAAAATTATTATCAAGGGGTTTTGTTTATGAAAAAGGAGAAGAGAAATTGTTTTCCGAAGCTATAATTTTGCTAGAAAGAAGTTTGAAGCCAAGGCCTGAAAGAGTAATCGATTTCAATAATATTAGAAAAGAAATAACAATAATTTTGGAAAATTTCTTTTTTAAGAAAAGAGGAAGAAAACCATTAGTAATAGTAGATATAATTCAAATTTAGAATTTATAATTCAGAGTTCAGAATTAAATTTACAATTTAAAATTGTTTTTATTCTACATTCTTAATTTAATTCTTAATTCTAGAATCTGAATTCTGAATTTGAGTATGAATTCTTTACCCAATAATCTTAAAAAGATAGCTTTATTTCTTGAGAGATTGCCAGGCATTGGTGAAAAAACAGCTAACCGTCTGGCTTTTTACCTTTTGAGACTTCCAGAAAGAGATCTTAAAGATGTAGCTTCAAATCTAGCTTCGATTAAGTCAAAGACAAAGTTATGTAAGGTTTGTCTGAATCTTACCGAAGATGAGATTTGTAATATCGATACGGATTCTACACGAGATCATGGTGTAATCATAGTAGTTGAAGAGGTATTGGATTTATTATCACTTGAAACGGGAAATATTTATAAAGGGATCTATCATGTATTACACGGAAAGATCGATCCGCTCAATCATATTGGACCAGAGGACATTTATATTGACAAATTGATGGAAAGAATAAAGAATTCGCTTAAAAATAATGGAACAAAACAAAGCAAAAACACAAAATTAAAGGAAATAATACTAGCTTTGAATCCTGATTTGGAAGGTGAGGCAACGGCAATGTATATTAGAGATAGATTAAATGAAATCAAAAAGAGAACCGGATCTAGTTTGCGAATAACGCGTCTTGCCTATGGTTTACCGATTGGTGCGAGTTTAGAGTACGCCGACTATATGACTTTGAGAAAAGCAATTGAAGGAAGAAACAATTATTAAATTGTTAAATTGTTTTTAATTCATCGGCTAAAAGCTTGGCTACGGAGATTTCTTCTAATTTTGGAAATTTTTGCTCGCGGTTCAGCGCTAAGGTATTAGTAGTAAAAAATCTTACCAGTTTTGAATTTTGCAGCTGATTTGGAGCAATTTCGGTGAAATCGTGATGAACTACAGCGGCATATACTGAGGTTGCACCTCTTTCTAAACATAAATCAACGGCTGGTAGAATCGTGCTTCCTGAAACGATCATATCATCGACTATTAAAGCTATTTTTCCCTCAACATCTCCATAGAGATCAAGCGGTTTTGCTTTATGAGCGGTTGCTAAATCTCTTTTTTTTTCAATCACAACTTCGCTAAAGTTTTCAGTATTAAAAAAAACCTTGCCAAAATTTCTTACTTTTTCAACTGCTCCTTGGTCTGGGGAAACTAGCGCTATATTTTTTTCTAATGTCGTCTCATGCAGAGATTTAATATTATTTAATAAAAAATCTCGACTATGTGTTGCTAGCAAAGCAAAAGCAGATAAATGTTTAAAAGGAATAGAAAAAACACCAGCGGTTGCTTCGTCATGAAGATCAAAAGCATACACTTTATCAAAACCTATCGCTTCAATAAATCTAATTACGACATTCACCGAAACACTCTCGCCTATTCTATGTTGGATATTTTGTTTCGCATAACCAAAATAAGGAATTATCCCAATTACTTTTTTTGCTTCCTGTCGTTTTAGGGCATCGCAAAAAAAGAATAGTTCCATATAGTTTGTATCTGTTGGATTTGCAGCTGGTTGAATTATTAGGGTTATAAAGTCTTTGACATCTTCTTGTATTCTTACCCTTACCTCGCTATTGCCAAATCTTACGACCTCAGCTTTAGCCAATGGAATTTTGAGCAGTTTTGAAACTTCTTGGGAAAGAACGGGGTGAGCAGTACCAGAAAAAAGCTTAAGCATAAATATAATACCAATCTACGAATGGTATGCAAATATTGCTAATTATGCAAATAAAATCGAAATTAGAATAATTCACAGCATTTGCATAAAGATTCGCATCATTCGTATCATTTATCTTTGTTGGCTGGATATTTCGATTAATTTTTTGGCTGCAAGCTCTTGGGTTTTTTTTATAGCTTCATTAATTGTTTCTGCGATACGATTTTCAATAACTCCGTCAACTTCAATTGCTTCAATAATTTGATCACCTCGAACCTGTACTTTTACTCCATTTTTTTCTACCACAACTTGTTCTTTCTGAAGAGCCTGTTGCATCTGTTGAGCTTGTTGTTGAAGTTTTTGTAGGTCTCCTAAACCGCCTAATGGATTGAACATAAATTTACACCTCCCTTACGTTTTGGGACGAAACCTAACGGTTTTTTCCCAACGATTTTCCCTGAGTTGGATCGCAAGCTATTTAAGCTTCAAACGCACGCTTGCGATAAAATTATTAATTCTTTTTTTCAAGTTTAATATTTTTTTGCTTATGTTGATTGTAAAACTCGACTACAGCAATTTCAAGCGGTAGTGATTCGATTGGTGATATTTTCAGATTGGAATAGGCTTCGGTTAGTAGCTTCATCAAAGCAATTATTTCTTTGATTTTGAAGTTGATGCCGACTTCTTCAGCTATTTTGACTCCGCTTTGAACAAGTAAAGCTAAACGCAATTCCTCTAAAAGCTGTTCGATGAGATGTTTAACATTTCCACCCGATTCGCTAAATTCGTGGATCCAAGCAAGCATTTCTTTTATTTCTCCTTTTTGCAGGATTTCAAAAAAGTTATCGCTGATGAGGCCTAAGAATTTTCTACCTTCTTCGTAAGTAAGTTTCTGTTGAATAGTAAGTTCTTCCAGAAATTTTGCTGCATCTCTAAACGAGTAATCAGAATGTTTCGCGATCAACTCCAAGAGAGGTTCACTAATTTTAATTTTTTCTTTATCGACAATTTTTTTGAGCATAGCTAAGATATCTGAATTTTTAGCTTTGCCAAAGTTGATTAAAAAACAACGTGACAGAATGGTTTTGGGTATTTTTTCTTGATTTGTGGTTGCAAGAATGAAGATAATAGATGTAGGTGGTTCTTCAAGTATTTTAAGAAGTGCGTTAAATGCTTCTTTAGTAATCATATGCGCTTCGTCTATAATATAAACACGGAAGCGGCTAACCATTGGATAGAAACTGGAATCTCTGATTAAATTTCTAATATCTTCTATGCCTCTATTGGAAGCTGCGTCTAACTCAATAACATCAGGTGAGGAAGAGTTGTCAACCGAGAGGCAGTTTTTACAAGAATTACAAGGTTCATAAGATTCTTTAATTACTTTGATATGAGTTGTCGATGTGGTACGACTTTGGGAGGGTTGAACCCATTTATTGTTTAAACAATTTACTGCTTTGGCTAAAATTCTGGCTGTAGAGGTTTTACCTGTCCCCTTTTGCCCTACTAAAAGTAATGCGTGAGGAAACGAATGTGATAAAAGAATTCTACTTACGGTTTCTTTAACTTTAGAATTATCAAGTTGTTCGACTGTTTTGGGACGATATTTGAGGTAAAACATATATAATGCAAATACTGCTTTTTATCTAAGAATGTTATCAATTCCATGTTTAACAAGTTGCGATATGATAACATCAACTTTTCTCTCTCTTTCTGCGGCTAAAAGAATTGTCAGTGGATAACAAATAAAAATCTCACCAAGGGGATCTTCCTTTTCGAATGTATTATTTTTGTCAAGATAGGAGAAACTTAAAACAGGTAAAGCGGCATTTTCTTTTTTATATTGACTAGCAATTGTTTTCATTTTTTTTTTACCAACAAATATTAAATTAAAAAGTGCGTTATCTGGAATGCCATAATTCTTTAAGATTTTATTCATCTCTTGTTTTAGCAGCTTTCTGTTGATTTTATATCTAGAGGAGGAGATGATATTTATCATGTATTGTTTTACCTCAACGGCATCCCGACGTTACGTCGGGCTGACAGAGAATTAAGGTAGATCTCTGTCATTTTCTTATGGTTTTTTTCGGATAACCTTGTCTCGATCTGGTTCTCAACAATTCTTTTTCCTTTTCTTTTCTGAGAAGTGAGGGTTTTTTGTAAAATAATTTATTTCTAACTTCATCGACAATATTCTCCTCAATAAAAATTTTGGTAAATTTTCTAAATAATTTATCCTTTGACTCGCCCTTTTTTTTACTGACAAGTACCATAATTAACGCCTCCCTTCAAAAGAGTTAAAAAGTTTATAAAGTTTGTAAGGTTATAAAGTAACACAAAAAATCTTCGTGAACTTTATGAACTTTTAACTTTATGAACTTTTCTATTATACGCTTTTTATTATTTCAATGAGCGTTGGAATTGTTACAGGAGAGGGAACCTGATCAGGACGTTTCGGAGATCCATTGAGGAGCATATGTTTGGACGAATGAAGAAACCAGGAGCCTTTGGAATCGACTTTAAGAATTTTGTTATAAAGCGGCGTTAGATCGAGTTTAGGGTTTGGTGGAGACTTTATTCTAATATTGCCATATTTAGGATCTTTGCGAGCGACGAGTTGATAGCCTAATTTTTGCGCCAGTCGTAAGACTTCATCATTGGTTGATTCAATAGCCATGGATTTTCCCAGATAAGAATGGAAGGCAAACCCTTTTTTAATTTCTGCTTGTGCTGCTTGTTGTTTCTTAAGTTTATCTAAAGCGCCATCAAGAGCAATAAAGACAAATTCAACCAGTTTTTGGTCATCAGTGAGAGTGTTTTTTAATCCGTCGATTAAGTTATTTAGCAGGAAATTATAACGGCTTGATTCTGTATCAGGATAATAGACTTCGAGAAAGTGATCGTCTTCAATCACAAAATCGACGAGAATTTTAAGTGGCTCGATTAATTTAATTTTGATTAAATCGTTTTTTTTTAGATAGTTTAAGATTTTTTCTGCAGCGCAAGTTATATCGTTTGACTGATGGTGGTCGAATTTTCCCAGACCGGTGTCAACGTGGATTATTTCGGGATTCGAGTCCACGAGTTTGTTCTCATACGTCAATCCAGCCGGAACAAACTTAATTTCAGCATTTTGCCAACCTGGAAAAAACTTTTTGATTAACCAACAGGAAGTGATAGCATCTAAGTCGGGAGAAAAGTGAGTAATAATAACTTTCATAAAATAATTAGACTAATTTGTTTAATGAGACTAATTGGAAGGTTTTTTCATTTCTTTTTTTAACTTCAATTTTATCTCCTGTTTTTTTTGAAACAACCAAGCGATATGGGATACCGATTAGATCAGTATCTGCAAATTTTTCACCGGCTGATACATCTACTCTATCATCGAAAAGTACTTCTTGATTTTGTTCTTTAAGAACTTTATAAACTTTATGAACTTTTTCACTAACTGACTTATCTTTTAAATCTAGTCCGATTAAGTGGAAACGGTAAGGAGCCACGTTTTCTGGCCAGATGATGCCGTGGCTGTCGTGAAATTTCTCAACAATTACTCCCATGATTCGAGAAGAGCCTATGCCGTAGCATCCCATATAAATTGGTTTTTCTCTACCATCGCGATCGATGAATTTGTAATTGAAAGAGTCAGTAAATTTTGTGTAAAGTGGAAATATATTACCAACCTCTGAGGCTTTCATCGTAAGATAAATCTCACCTGTATCGGGATTTAAATCACCATCTTTGGCAATTTTTATATCGTAAAATTTTTTAGGCAAAGGCAAATCGCGACCAAAATTTACATTAATAGAATGATAGTTGGTTAGATTTGCACCAGTTTCAAAATTGATTCTTTCACCGACTGATTCATCGATATAGACTTCAAGATTTTTTGCTAGATTAATTATTCCCGCATAACCAACTTCAGCTCCAGTAATTTTCTTGACATTTTTTTCTGAAGCAAGTTTTAAAGCTTTACATTTTGCAGCTTTTCGCAGTTTATCTTCGTTGATATCATATCCGCCTCTTACAGCTGCAGCAATTACTCTTCCATCATCAGTCTCAAAAATAAGAGTCTTGGTTGTTTTTTCAATTGGAATATTGAGGAATTTAGCTAATTCTCCAACACCTATAATTCCTTTGCCAAAAACATTTTGTCGCTTGAGCATTTTTTTTTCTTTATATTTGACTTTTGGAGCTCTACTAGGTGTTACTTCTTTGTTATAGTAAATTTTTTTGCTTTTGACAAAAAATAAAGTATCTTCTCCTGCTTCACAGAAAGTCTGAAATTCATGAGAAAAGTCTTCGGTAAAAGAACCGCCTGAGGCTAAGACGGTTACAGTATCTTTGCCTAAACCAAGTCGCTTAAAAATATTGAGATATGACTCTTTTGTTTTTTCATAATAGGACTTGAAGTCTTCGACCGAGGTATGAAAACTATAAAGGTCTTTCATCCTAAATTCTCTGCCACGAAGAAGCCCGGATTTAACTCTAGGTTCATTGCGAAATTTGGATTGGATTTGATATAAGGCAAAAGGAAAGTCCCTATAGCTTAAGACAAATTTTTGGCCGAGTGGTACAACCACCTCTTCATGGGTTGGATTTAAAATATATTCTGTAGCATTTTTCGCCAGAGCAAATTTGTTTGCAGGAGCCGTTTTCATCAAAATATCAACTGTATTAAGCCTTTCTGTCTGCTCCCAGGCTAACTTTGGTGTTAATGAAGGCATAAAAATTTCCTCGCCAATTTTATTCATCTCTTCTCTAATGATATTTTCAATTTTATTTAGAACACGAAGACCAAGCGGTAAATAAGTATAAACACCGGCCATTACTTGATCTATGAAACCTGCTTTTTGCAGTAAAGCGGCATTGACCGAATCATAAGCTTTGCTGCTTTTTTTTGCTTTTCCAAAAAGTTTTGAGTAAAGCATAAATTAATTAGAAATTATATAACAAATTCAAAATTATACGAAGAAATTATTTGAATATGTTTCGATTAATCAATTAATCGGAACATTCATAATACTACAGCTTTTTTTACAGATTCCAGATGAATTAGATACATCGAATGAAGCGGTACAGGAAGCTTGTTTGGCTTAAACCAACCGATTTTTTCCATCTTTGAAGTGTTACCGATTTTTACTTTTCTGGGATCAACCTTCGCAGCATATAAAATTGCGATCCAGTGAGTTTTTACTTTGCCTTCATTTCTAATTACGTTATTAAAACCAACTGGAACTAGTTTTTCGATATTGCAACAATATTCTTCTTTTACTTCTCTTTTCATAGTCTGCTCGAAACTTTCGCCAAATTTCATAGCTCCTCCACCGCAATCCCAACGGCCTTTTTCATCTCGACACTTTTGACTTCTTTTATGAAGTAATAGATTTCCTTTGCCGTCATGGCAATAAAAAACACATGTAACGCCTATATAATCTACCCCTTTTTTCATATATTAGTTAAATTTAGTTGATTTTACAGGAAAAACAAGAATTTTGTGGCATATAATCCATTGAATTATATAATTCATGAATGTATTAATTAATCAATTAATCGGAACATTCATAATAAACATGACGAGAATTTCCAGAAGAATATTAAAAGAAAATTTACTTCTTAAGTTACATAGTTTATTCTTTGAAATAATGTCACAATATAGTAGCAAAGAAAGTTTTTTAGAATTAATAGATGATATTTTATCACCAACTGAAAAAATTATGCTGACGAAAAGAGTAGCAATTATTTATTTGTTAATAAAAGGAGTTGACTATCGAGATATAGCAAATGTTTTAAAAGTATCAACTGGAACTGTTGTTTTATACGCAGCCAAATTCTATAAAAGGGACTCGAAAATAGTTAAAATGATTAAAACAATGCTTAAAAAAGAAAAGTTTTTTAACTTTCTGGAAGATGTTTTTGCAGATTTAAGTATACAACCAGGTCTAAAGATCGGTGATTGGCAGAGATATTGGAATCATAAAAGACGCCAACAAGAGAGAAAAATTCTACCTTAATCATGAATGTATCGATTAATCAATTAATCGATACATATTCGAAAAGAGAATCTGGTAAGCCGTTAGACAAGAGCAAGTCGTGAGAAAGAAGGATGGGTAGAAAGATTTGTTAATAATGATTTTTGTCGTGGTTACTTCACTTTAATTTGAGCATGCTTCGTCTGATACCCAATTTTATCGAGGACTTTGCCGGTTGTCTCGAGAGGACCCGAAGAGTAAGTGTCAATAACTAAAGTAAAATATTTAGGGTCAAAAAAATTATAATCACCATAAATTCTGTTCCATTCATTAAAGTTAACACTTTCCCTTTGTTTTATAAATTCCTTAGCTTGCTCGATTGAGATTTTATCGCGATTTACGACTCGGTCGACCTTTAATGCTTCATCACTACAAACAAGAAGTACACGGAGAGTATTTTTTAGATCTCTTGCCATAAATCCAGCCAACCAGGCCTCAATGACATAGTGACCTTCCTTGGTTAAGAGTTTTCTGGTTCTAGCATCAAGCGCATTATGAAATTTTTTATCAGCGAGATTGGCTAGAGGTTGGATGTATTCCTTAGCAAAATCTCGTAAAAGTTGACCACCTGAAGTAAACTTCCAACCATAAGGTTTTAAATATGGTTTGAGGTTATTGAGTAGGGTGTTTTTACCTGTTGCTACACCGCCTGAAATGGTGATGTTGTCGTATTTGAGTTTCATCTGTAGATTTTGATTATATCATTTATGGTTATAAGACCAGCTAAGGTTAAAAGAATAACAAAACCAATTAAATTAAGATTTCTTTCTAGATTTTGATTTATTCGTCTTTTTGTCAACCATTCATAGACGACTAATGCAAATCTTCCTCCGTCAAGAGCAGGAAAAGGTAAAATATTTATAAATCCCAATGACAAGCTAAGTAGTGCTAAGAGATTGAGAGTATTTAAGGTTAATTTTTTACCTGATGATTGGACAGTTTCATCAATAATCCTGAAAATACCAAGCGGACCAGCTGATCCTTCCGCAACTGGCTGCAAAGATTTTTCTTTGGCTGATTGGTTAATTAGAAATCGCATCCCTTCCAAATTATAGGCGGTGACATTATAGGACTGTAAAAAACCCATGAATAATCGATCAAGAACTGTATCGTATTTTATTATGGTTGCCTCGACCAGATTTATACCGATGATAGCTCTTTTAAGCTCCGGGTCATAACGAGGTATAACTTGAACAATTTTTTTTTCATCATTGATGATATTTTCCAAGTCAAGATAAATTGGTGTATCTTTCGACTTTTTAACAAGTTCGATAAATTGTTCCGGTTTGCTGATTGGATACCAGATAATTTGTCCACTCTTAGTCTTTACACCTATGCGTGATGTCAAATCACCTATTTGAATTTTGGTTTTGGATGCAGGTGATTTTTTGACAACTGCGCCAATTACTACCCTATTTTCTTGACTACCAAATCTGAAATTATAGTCATTAATTAGAGGCATTGGTTCTGATTTAAAATTATTTAAAGAAAGGGTTATGTAATAAAGAAATATTGCCAGCAAGAAATTCATCAAAACTCCAGCAACAATAATAAGACTTTTAGTTTGTGGGTGTTTAAATGCGAAAGCCCGGCTTTGTTTTTGTTCTAATGGGTAGGGATCTGACTCAACCTGATGATACTCTTCCCCATACAACTTGACAAATCCTCCAAAGGGAATTAGATTGATACTATAAATAGTTTCGCCTATTTTTTTAGCAAAAATTCTTGGAGGGAAACCGAAACCGAATTCTTCAACTAATACTCCCTTTTTTTTGGCGACTAAAAAATGACCTAATTCATGAATCAGGACAAGAATACCTAAGACTAAGATAAAAATTAGTATTGACATACAATAAAAATCTTAAATTCAAATTTTCAAATGTTCAAAACTGTTTCGAATTTAGATTTTTTCTAATTAGTATTTGTTTTTAGATCTGCATGATCTCCTTCTCTTTATTCGTTCTTATTTGTTGTAATTGTTCCATATATTTTTGTATTTCAGAATCGATTTCTTTCTCAAGTCTGAATTTATCGTCTTGAGTAAGATTTTTTGCTTCGTACAATTGTTTAATTTTTTTTCTTGCCTCATCGCGATAATTTCTAATAAAATTTTTTCGTTCCTCTGTTTTTTGATTGACTAATTTTAACAGTTTTTCCCGCTGTTCTTGGGAAAGGGGGGGAATTATAACCTTGATTTGATTGCCTTGAACCGAGGTCGTTAAACCCAAAGAAGACTTTAATATTGCTCGTTCAATGTCAACAAGAGTCGATGGATCAAAAGGTGTGATTAACAGCGCTGTTGCTCCTTCTGTTGCTGTAGTGGCAAGTTCTAAAAGTTTTAATTTGGACTGTCCAGCATAGGTTTCGACTAAAATGTTTTCAACCAGAGCTGGATTAGATTTGCCGGTCCGAATAGATTTAAAGTCTTCTTTTAAATAAATAAGAGTTTTTTCGGCGGATAGTTTGAACTGTTCTAATATTGAGTCCATATATTTTATAGGATGCTCACGAATAATAACTAATTTCAACTAATCCTACTCTCCCATTTCCCAACGAATAAATCTACCAACTTTAATATTTTCTCCAAACTTAAGGACTGCTTCATTAATAAGATCAGATATTTTTTTATTAGGGTCACGAATATATTCTTGATTCATTAGCTCTTCAACATTTTTTGCAGGAATTGAAGCTATCTGCATGCATAGCTCATTGCCGAATTTTATTAATTCAGTATTATTTGCCACAAAATCAGTTTCACATAATATTTCAACCAATGCAGCAATTTTTTTGTTATGGTGTATGTAACTAAAAATAGCTCCCTGAGAGGTTGAATGGTTTATCTTATCTTTAATATTTTCAATACCCCATTTTCTTAACAATTTTTTCGCTTCTAAAATATCATTGTTACTTTGTTCTAGCGCTTTTTTGCAAAGCGCAATAGAAATTCCTGTTTCTAATCGTAGTTGTTTTAATTTTTTTATATCTAGCATAGTAGTTTATTAGTGGGATCCCTCGTCGTTTAGCTCCTCGGGATGACGTACTAATTAATGTATGATGTTCGTCATTTTTTAGCTTTTATATAAGCCTCAACAATCTGATTTACTATATACTCAATTGAAGAAAGAGAGTCATCATTGGCTGGAATTGGAAAATCAACCAGATCTGGGTCAACATTGGTATCGGTGATGGCAACAACGGGTATATTTTTTTTACGTGCTTCGATGACAGCGTTTTTTTCTTTTTTTATATCAACAATAAAAAAAGCATCTGGTAACTTTTCAAGCTGAATAAGGCCACCATATGCTCTTTCTAATTTTAAAAGCTGCTTTTCTAATTTTATTCTGTCATGTTTGACATATTTATTCCAAGCTCCTTCCTCCTTATCTTTTTTCATTTGGCTAAGTTTTTTTATATTTTTAGTTATGGTTTCAAAGTTAGTCAGTAAACCAGCCGGCCATTTAGCGGTAACATAGGGAATAGAGGTTTTTTGACATAAAGTTTGAATTTGAGAAGAGGCGATCTTTTTAGTTGCCACCAACAAAAATAATTTTTTTTGTTTAGCTAGCTCTTGGATAAATTGCTTAGCTTCGTCAAGGAGCTTAGTAGTTTTTGTAAGATCAATCACCGAAACTCCAGCCTCATTTTTATAGATATATTTTTTGGCTTTAGGGTGAACTCGGTTTGTCTTATGGCCTAAATGGGCTTTGGCGACGAATAGTTCTTCAATTTGCTTGGAGACTTCTTCCATTTGTCCATTGTACCAACGCAGGGAAAGATTTGCAATTAATGTTTAGGTAGATCTTTGAGGAATTTACGAAATTCTCCGTTGATCTCTGTATGAGTTAAAGCAAACTCGACTACCGTTTTTAAATACTCTAGTTTATTTCCTGTATCAAAATATTTTCCATTATTGATTTCGCAAGCGTAGATTGGCACACCTTGTTTTTTTAGCTCATTAATTGCATCCACAAGCCAAATCTCTCCACTTTTACCCGGTTTCAAATTTTTTAAAGCTTTAAAAATTTCAGGCGGAAGAATATAAGCTCCGTGGGTGGCTAGATTTGAAGGTGCATTAGTAGGTAGAGGTTTCTCAACGATTTTCATAATTTTATGAACTGTTCCATCCACAGGTTCAAGCTCTGCAATTCCGTACCTACTTAAATGGTCTTTTGATTCAATCCTAACACCTGAGATCATTATCCCTCCATATTTTTTCCAGGCATCTATCATCTGTTTAAGTCTAGGCGGTTTTGCATAAATAAATTCGTCTCCCCACATCACAGCGAATGGCTCTGTCCCGATAATGGGTTCTGCAGAAAGGACTGGAGTGCCATTTCCATATGCGCCCTTTTGTCTGATGTAAATAAAATTAGCCATTTCTGAGATATTGATTAGTTCATGTAAAAGATGATCTTTTTTACCTTGTCTTAAGTTGTTAACTAAATCCGCATTTGGACTGTCAAAATGATCTTCAATGGCTCTTTTACTCCAACCTGTGACTATAATTACATCTTCAATCCCAGAAGCGACAGCTTCTTCAACCACATATTGGATGACGGGTTTATCGACAACAGGAAGCATCTCTTTGGGCATCGCTTTAGTTTGGGGAAGAAAGCGTGTGCCAAAGCCAGCAGCAGGAATGACAACTTTAGAAATTTTATTCATGAAAATATTATGCGAATGATGCGAATCTGCCTAGATATTAGCATCATTTTACTCGAAGTTTATACTTATTTTATTTGCTATTTTGATATTGGGTTCAACGGTAGCTTCAATTTCGGCAACTCCAGGTGTATTAGAGGAGATTTTAAATGTAGCTTTGCCATTGTTATCGGTTTTAACAATTTTTTTATCTAAGCTACCTAAAGAATTTGTCAGAGTTACGACTTTATCAGCCAGTGGCCTATTGGATTGGCTTATGACAAATACATTTATCACTGATTCTGATATTCCATCTGCTACCACGGCTCGAATAGGCCAGGCTAGTATCATAGAGCGAACAGGAGAAGGTGTATACCCCTCTTTTGCTCGAGTAAGACTTATTAGGGGATCTTTGAAAATTAAGGCACCGACGAATAAAGCAAAAGTTATAAAAAAGAGCATTATGAGAGCAACAAGCTTCTTATCCATGGTTATAACCGAATTATAAAACAACCAGTTAACATTTGTCAAATGACGTCGATAACACAATGATTTCGACGTCATCATGAGCAAAGCGAAGGATCCTAATATAATCTGGATTCCCACTTTCGCCACGTCAGACGTGGCTTTCGCGGGAATGACAATTACGGGATAATTTTTTTTTCTTTAAGTACTTCAATTACCTTTTTATGGATAAGCAAAGGAGATAAAAGTTTTCCATCTATAGTACAGTCGATCTTGACCCAATGTTTGTATTTATGAGATAGATATAAATACATCTGTTCAGTCATAAGTCTATGTTCTGGATCGCTTTCATGGATGTCTTTTTTTTTATCTAAAAGATATTTTCTTTCTTTTTTTTTATGGCTGAGTTTCATGGCGATATACCATGGAACATATAAATAAATAACTATATCTTCTTTTGGCATCTTGTGAACCTTATATTCCAGTTCATACAGCCATTTAAGAAATTCTTCTCTTAGTTTTTCTTTCTTAAATTTAGAACTTTGATGAGCGAGATTTGAAGTTACATAGCGATTTGAAATGATAATGCCACCCTTCTTTAAAAAAAGATTCATTTCATTTTTGGCAGAGACTCGATCAAGAGCATAGGCCAGTGATATTAAGTAGGGAGAAACTTGCTGAATTGTGCCAAACTCTCCGCGTAAAAATTTTGCTACTGTTTTACCATGAAATGAATGTTGATATTGAGGAAAATCAAGATATTTAGTGGAAAATTTAAGTTTTTTTAAATACTCAAGTAACAGTTTTGCTTGAGTGGTTTTTCCAGATCCGTCCTCTCCGTCGATGACCACTAGTCTCCCCTTTTTTTCTAAAGTTGATTTAATGTGGTTAAAAAAATCTCTGATCAGGAAAGATAATTTATCAAAGTTATAATATTCGAAAAAAAGGTTCTCGGCTGGATTACCAGCAATTATGGGAGATATTTTATCCTCAAATCCTTCTAAGACTAATGCCATTACAGGTTTTTCTTTATTTAAGGCATAGGTAATCTCCGATCCTACACCAAGCGATGGTCTAGAGACTTCGGCGATGATACAATCTGACTGATCGATAGATTTTCGTTCTCGTTCAAAAATTTGTCTTTTTGTGAGGCTTTTATCTCGATTAAGCAGCTTCTTATCAATAATTTGTTCTCCTGATAAGATATTCACTCCACTCCTTTTAATTAAGTAAATAATTTTCCCATACTGCTTTTTTAGATCACCATCGTAGGAAGTTGCTGCAGTAAAATAAACATTGAGCATAATTAGGTGATACAAATGCTGCAAATCTGTATGCTAATCATAGTTGTATTGTTTCTCCTTCTTTGACTTTCCCTTCCAATATAGTCTTGGCTATTTTATCTTCAACTTCGTCTCTTATCAAGCGTTCTAAATTTCGAGCGCCGAACTTTTCGTCGTAGCCCTTATTAACAGTGTCACTCAAAAAGGAATCAGATATCTTAAGGTTTACTTTATGTAATTTATAGATATCTTCGCTTATGGTTTGAATCATTTTTTTGGCGATTTGTTTTGCCGATTCGACATCAAGTGGGTCATAGGCAATGACGGCATCAAAACGGTTTAAGAATTCTGGAGCAAAAATTTTTTGCTCGATGAGATAATTTATTAAACTGGATGATGGAAGATTAAGAATAGAAGTTTGCAAATTTCTATCTTCTCTTGCCTGAATTTTTTTGAAGATAAAATCTGAACCGGCATTGCTTGTAGCTATGATAACTAAATTTTTACAGTCAACTCGTTTACCGAATCCATCGGTAAAGTAACCTTCATCTAAGATAGTTAAAAAAATATTTAAAAGATCTTTGTTGCCTTTTTCAATTTCATCCAAAAGTAGAACACCATAAGGATTTTCGCGTATGGCTTTGGCTAAAAGTCCCACAGTCCCTGTGTCTATAGATCCAATAAGTTGGGGAATATCTACAGTTGATTGATAATTTGACATATCGAAGCGTGTTAGATACGCGTCTCCGCCAAAAAAAATTTTGGCAATCGCTTTTGCAGTTTGGGTCTTCCCTACTCCAGTTGGACCTAGAAAAAGCAGACTGGCAAGTGGCTTTTTACGTTTACCTATTAGGACGAATGAACGTCTGAGCGCTGATGATAATTTAGCGATGGCTTTTTGTTGATGAACAATTTGACTTAAAACAAGAGTTTCGAGATGAACAAGTTTTTGTTTTAGGTTTTCGGTTAAGGTTGTGGGAATGTGCGTTTTTTCCGTGAGTACACTATCGACAAAGTGGGGATGGACGATCAGAGATTTATTTTTATCGGAATCAGGCGAGGAATTTTCTTGTTTTGCCAATATGCAAGCTGAATCTAATAAGTCAATTGCTTTTTCAGGAAAAGGAATTGAAGTGATATAAAAGTCACTTTTTTGAATCGCATTTTTGATTGTTTCATAAGGTAGAATAATGTTGTATCGGATTTCAAATGAGAAAGCAAGATGAAGTAGTATTTTTTCTGCTTCTTCAGGTGGTACTTCTTTGACATCAATTTTAGTAAAAAGACGAGACAATCTTTCATTTCTTAGAACATATTTTTCATAATTAAAAGTTGTAGTGATGCCAATAAACTGTATCTGGTTTGATTTGGCATATTTTTCAAAAGATGTGGTCAGATCTATTTTTGAAGCATCGCTGGCAATATACTGTTCAATATTATCGACGAGAATAATAATGTTTTTAGCTTCCGTAGCTTCCATTAAGAGCTCTTCAAAAAAATGTTCTCTTTTTTGAATATCTGTTTCCTGATTTAAAATTTTTTCCATATTAAACCAAAGTATTCTTTTATACATAAGCAAATTATTGGTTTTGCCTTCATACATTTTTTTTGCTAAGGCTACGATAATAGTGTGTTTCCCCACACCCTCATCGCCCACTATAACTAAACTTGCATCCTGGCTTTTTACCAGTGTCCGCTGCATTTCATCTATTTCTTTTTCGCGATCAACGATAGTCAAGGTTTTATTTTGATATGCTGATGAGGTTAAATCTTGGCTATACTGATCAAGGGTTGGTGTAAAACCAACAGCCCAGTCACGCGCCAATGGTGGAATAGAAAATAGGTTTGATTTTTTCCACCAACGTGTTTTATGAATAAATTTCTGATAGTATTCCTCAAACCAAGTCGCTACGGTTTTATAGTTTTCCTGATCAAGTAGATGAGATCCTACAAATTTGACTCTGGCAAGTTCCTTTAATTCTTCTTCAGTTTTTTGGCTTAAAGATCGTATATATAAAATTGGAAGTAAGATAATATAAGTTATTAATAAAAATGGTAGTAGCATAACTAAGATTGACTGAAAAATAAAATAAAAGAAGATAAGTGAAAATCGCATCATCAGGCCTATACAACTAGAAATAAAATTGAAACTAAAGCTAGAAAACCAGACATTAAAGGAAAAACCAACAGTTTTTTCTTTAGACACCAAATTTTTCCAGGGTGAGAAAAGAGTTTTAAATAAAGTTGGAATAGAAAAAAAATAGGGCAAAAATAACTCAATGTTTATGAGAGCTTCAAGAAAATTTACGATCGATTGACGAGCAAAATAGCTAAAATTCTTCGACATATCATAAGTATATACCAAGCTTCTTTGCTTTTGCAAATATTAAAAAGTAAATTAATTTAAAGAAAGTGTTGACATTTTGAGAAATTATTTCATAATTTAGTAAAAATAATCATGAATAAATCTACAATTCATATCTTTCGAAAAATAAAAAGAACGGGTATTGAAATAAAAACAAAAAATAAAAAATATTCACTCAATTATCCTTTTTATATCTGGAATAAATTTCCTAAATCTTTACACCGTCTTTTTGCTGATAATGCTACTTATGTTGCAACCTGGCATTTACCTTTAGTTGAAAAATCTAAAATCATTTATCATTTTTCTCACCCTCCGATTGAAACTATTTTCTTTAAAATGCTGCTTTACACTATCCCAATGAATATATTCGAAGCAAGAACTTTAAAAACGTCCGAATTAATTAAAAATTTTTACAATGCAAATTTTCAAACGCAATATCGTGGACTTAATTTTCAAAGCTCGGGCAAGAAAGTAAAAAAACAATTAAAAGAAAAGGCTATCGTTTTGTTTTCATTTGGAAAGGATAGTTTATTAACTTACGGACTGCTGAAAGAAGTGGGAGTAACTACTTGTTTAGTTTTTATGAGGGAGCCACAAAGTCCTTTTGAGAACGCTCACAAAAGAAAGTTGGCAGATAGGTTTTATAATAAGTTTAATGAAGAAGTTATTTTTTTCCCTTTATCAATCGGTAGGTTACGTCAAACTGTTGGTTTATATTGGGGATGGGATATAATCCTTTCCCAATACGCTTTTGTCTTGATCCCATATTATTTTTATTATCAAACTCGATATTTATTTTTCGGCAACGAACAAAGCTGTAATTTTTTTCTTGCAGATAAAGAGGGATATTTGGTCAATCCTGTTTTTGAACAAAGCGTATCGGCTATGCAACTTCTTCAGGATATACCTCAGTTATTTTCTATCCAAACCCATATCGGTAGTCTGGTTGAACCAATTAACGAAATATTTATAACCTACATTCTGCATCACCGTTATCCAGATATAGGTAAATTTCAAATGTCTTGTTTTTCCGAGGAGGAGCCAGCACGAAAGAAAAGATGGTGTGGAGTCTGTGAAAAATGCGCCAGAATGTATATATTTTTAAAAGCATTAAATATTTCACCAGAAAGAGTTGGTTTTTACAATAGCGATATGCTTTCGTTTAAAAAAGAAAAATATTACGTTTTATTTAACGGAGAAAGTGATAATAGCGCTTATGGCGGTAGCGGACTTGGACGAGATGAACAGCTTTTGGCTTTTTATTTAGCTTATAAAAATGGAGTGAAAGACGAACTCATAAATAAATTTAAATCGTTACATTTAGAAGAAGCCGAGAAAAAAAAAGAAAAGTTAATTAAGGAATATTTTGGAATTTTAAGTTCATATTCGTTGCCTTCTACTCTAAGAAAAAAAACTTTAAGAATATTTGAAAAAGAACAAATTGAAGCAAAGAAATATTTAAAAAAAATTTTATAAAAACCTTGGCGTTTTTTTATTTTTTTAATAATAAAAAGTCATGCCTAAAAATGAGGATCATTCAAATAAAAAGCTACACTTACATGCAAAAAAAATTGCAATTATCTATAGCGATGTCAAAAGAGACTACTTTCCCACCGAAGCACAGTATCTGACCGAGAAAGATGCCTATCGTGACGCTAAAGTAATTGCTGCCTATATTAATAAATTACGTATTAAAACTTTTCTTTTTCCTGCTGACAAACTTTTATCTCAACGTCTAAGGAAAAATTCTGTTGATTTAGTGATAAACACCGTTGGCTCGGTTAGGGGTAATGAATATCTGGCTTCGACCATTCCGGCTTTGCTTGAACTTTTAGAAATTCCTTATACAGGGGCTGGTATTTTAGGTGAGTCTCTTTCTTATAATAAATTCATCATCAAAAAACTCCTACAACAAAATGGCGTACCAGTGCCAGCTTATCAACTTTTTAACAGTTATACTGATCCAATCGATCCAACGCTAAGGTTTCCTTTGATTTCCAAACTAAATGAAATTCATGGCGCAGTTGAGATCACTCGAAATGCCGTCTCCGAGAATGAGAAACATCTTCGGGAAAGGATGAAGTTTTTGATAAAAACCTATGACCAGCCTGTTTTAGTCGAGGAATTTATTGTCGGCAGAGAAATAACTGCAATTTTACTTGAAGGTTTAAATAAAAAAGTTTATTTGGCTGAAAAAAGGTTTAATAAACCAAATGAAAAGTATATCTTTGCCACTTTTGAGGACCAGTGGATGGAGTCAGAAATTGAACCTTTTGAATATCAAAAATTCAATGATCCAATTTTAAAAGAATATATTAAAAAAGCATTTGAGGTAACTGAGATGTTTGACTATGGTAAATTTGATATCCGTTTAGACCAATCAGGTCGCTATTTTTTTGTTGACGCCAACAGCAACCCGGCTTTTGGTCCAAAAGAACTTGAATGTGCGATTGCAAATATTTTAGATTTGTATGAGGTAACCTTTATTGAAATTTTAAAGCGGTTGATCGAAAATACGATAAGAGACGCTATGGGAAAAAAATTGTTACCTATAACGCAAAATAACAATAAGTAATAAAATGAAAATCAAAACCCTTGCTTTTCTTTATAATGTAAGACATAAGTATCCTGATCCCAATGATCCAAGAACGCAACTTGAGGCAGACTTTGATGATCCAGAAACAACAGATTGGCAGATCAGACATCTAAAAAATTGCGGCTATAAAGTTATCCCGATTGAGGCAGATGAGACAGCTTATTTAAAGCTATATAAAAATAAAAGCAAGATTGATTTAGCCTTTAATGTATCAGAAGGAATCTATGGTAAGGATCGTGAAGCTCATCTGCCTGCGATGCTTGAGATGCTTCAGATAGCCTATACCGGATCATCACCCTTAACCCAAGCCTTGGTTTTAAATAAAGCAAAAACTAAGGAAGTACTTATGGGGAATAATATACCTACTCTAGCCTTTCGACTTTACACGGATCACTCAGTTATACCAGAGATAGATATTAAATATCCAATTATCGTCAAGCCGGTAGCCGAAGGATCAAGCGCAGGAATTAGCAATAACAGCGTCGTATACAATAAAAGCCAATTAGATAAACAAGTTAAATATATCTTAAAAACTTTTAGAGGAGAGCCAGCTTTGGTTGAGGCGTTTCTCAGCGGGCAGGAGTATTCGATTGCGATGATTGGAAATCCACCTAAAATTCTGCCGATTATAGAACCTGTTTTTTCCATGCTGCCAAAAAAATATTTACCGCTTGATTCCTTGGAGGTAAAATGGATTTTTGAAGAACAAGGTCACACCGACTATCTAAGATGTCCTGCCGGTTTAAATAAAAAATTAAAACAGAAAATTGAAGAAGTATGTCTTAACGTTTGGAAAGCTCTTAATATCCAAGACTGGTGTAGAATCGATCTTCGTCTAGATAATAACGGTAATCCTTATATTCTTGAAGTAAACTCTCCTCCTGGAATTCTTCCGCCTGAGATTTCTCAAACTTCTTATTTTCCACTAGCAGCACGTAAAGCCGGGATAGAGTATGAAGAAATGATGAAAATAATAATAAATTCTGCCGTTAGAAGGTACACTAAGTAATTTTCATTTTTCATTTTACAATTTGAAATGAATTTTAAATATTAAAAATTAAAACATTGAAAATTGATTGAAAATTAAAAATTGAAAATTTCAAACTTATATTTGTTATTATTTATCTTATGTACGATTTAATCATAATTGGCGCAGGACCAGCTGGATTGACAGCTTCTATTTACGCCTCATGTCTTGGTTTGAAACATTTGGTTATTGGCAAGGTAATTGGCGGACAGATGATTTTGGCACCTGATATTTTAAACTATCCTGGCTATGATGAAATTAACGGCCAGGATCTTAGCAATAGAATGGTTCAACAAGCAAAAAAACGAGGTGGAGTGATTTTGACTGACTCGGTTATCAACGTCAGTCAAATTGAGGAGGGTTTTTTACTTAAAACCGAACAAAACCAAGAATATCAAGCAAAAACAATAATTTTGGCAACTGGAGTTGAGAGGAGAAAATTGAACGTTCCCGGAGAAAACGAATATACTGGAAAAGGAGTGGAGTATCATGCCAAATGGGGGAGATTTGATTATCTTGGTAAAGTAGCGGTTGTGGTGGGTGGAGCTAATGCAGCAGCCCAGACCGCAGTCCAAGTTGGTCATTCGGCCAATAAAGTAACAATTATCTATCGAGGAAGCGACCTGCGCTGTGACGAAGTTTGGAAAAAGCACATCAGCGAAAATCCTAAAATAGATGAACTTTATAATTCTTCCGTCAGCGAAATTAAAGGCGACGGCCAAAAGGTTACCGAAATAACAGTCTTGACGAAAGCAGTCCAAAATCAAACGACCAGCAAAAATTTGGCTGTTGATAAAGTTTTTATTGAGATTGGTGGGGTTCCCGGATCTGCCCTCCTAATACCGCTTGGTGTAACCATGGATCCAGGTGGATTTATTGCTATTGATGAAAAATTAGCTACGAATGTACCAGGAGTTTATGTGGCTGGTGACGTTATTAGCCATAGATATTCGATCGAGCAGATTACTTCGGCTGTTGGCTCGGGAGCAAGAGCGGCAAGCTTGGTTTTTTCTTTCCTTAAACAACAGACCGCGCCAACTTTGTGGGGAAGTAGTCAAATTAGAAGAGGCTGAATTTTGCCCACCTATTCTTACTTCTTTTGGTGGGCATAAGAATTTCTAATCCTCACGGAGTTCGGAAAGAAATTCTAATGTGACCGCTGAGGGATCCTTCGACTTCGCTCAGGACTATAGTTTGAACAATTGTGGTCGTGACAGGACTCGAACCTGTGACCTTTCGGATGTAAGCCGAATGCTCTAACCAACTGAGCTACACGACCAAGAGTCAATTTAGTTTATCGACCTTGTGTGGGTCGCCTTGGAATCGAACCAAGCACCTCTTTCTTATCAGGAAAGTGTTCTACCGATAAACTAGCGACCCAACTTGTACTTTGGCAGGCGGGTCAGGACGGCGCTCCCCGCCTGCAACGCAGGGCTTGCATTGCGGGCAGGTACCACTGAGCCACGCACCCAAAATTTCAATTTCTGCTAAAGTTGGCCTCAAAATGTTTTCTATTGAACTTTAGAAGCTTTTGACTAAAATTATACCAAAAATAATACGACTTAAAAGTTTGATATCAAAATAAGCAATAGACTGATATAATAAGATATGTTATATAGATCTGAAAATATTCAGATAAGAAAATTTGAATCTACATTTTTTGAACACCCACATATCGCGGAGACGATAGTCAGGAATTCAATTTGGCAACAAATTATAGCGTGTAATCCACCTATTCTTCAAGACGAGCTGCTAATACAGGAAGCTTTTAGATTTGTTGATATTTTTAATCCTGAAAGACCTGATATTGCTTCATGGGACATATCTGAAGGCGTAGTTGATGGAGAAAAAAGAAAAGCGGTAATTATGTATTATTATGGAAGGAAAGAAGGTAGAGCTGGGGATTACATAAGACGAGTGAGGTATTTTCCAACAGGAGACCCAACGATATATTTGCATGCACTCAATAGGATAGCTAATCGATCGTGGAATATTTTTCTACCCACGCTAATTAAACAAGAATTTAGGACAGTTTTACCCGGTCCTCCTTTTACAGAAGAGGAATTACCAGATTTATTGGGTTCTCGCTGGCGACTAAAAAAGAATACCGATCCTGAAAAAAGAAATCCGCAAATTGTTACCAGGATGGGATTATTATATGGTAAACGAGCAAATCTCGGACATATGGCGATACCAAAAGGTTATAATATTAGAGCTTTGGATGAAGGTGATAAACCTCAAGTAGACGCACTATTAACTTATTATGCTTTTAACTCATTTCGTGATAAATCTTATGAGCGTGATACTCATTTAGTTGCCGTTGACAGTAATGGTGTGATAGTTGGCTTGGGAGGATTAATAGCTTCTGCAAACCCAGTTTCTATTATTGGAGATTTGGTCACAGATCCAGCTCATAGGGACAAAGATTTAGCCAAAGCTATTGTTTATCAACTTCTGACTGAAAAAATTCCTGAGGATTCTATCGTTGTAGCTGACGCAATAAATCAAACTTCAATATCTGTTTTTGGGAAACTAGGTTTTAAGGAATATGGAAAAACTTTTTGGACAGTCCATGAAAAAAGTTGGTGATTGTATTGATAAATATTTTTAATTAAGATATTAATAAAAATAGTTTAGAAAAGAGTTTGGGATATTATTTTAGGCTTTAATCTATAACTACTATTCCATTTAGGTTATAGATTTTGAAAATATGATTTATTTCTCCGAATTAAAAGGAAAAAAAGTTTACACGAAAGATCAGGTAGGGGTCGGAACACTTGAAGATCTAATTTTCTTGGCAAGTGAAACTCCAAAAATTACCAAACTGATCATAAGAGACCTTAAAGAAAATAAAATTATTGTTCCAATCGAATATTTAAACAAAATAAATCGAAATATCACTCTCGAAAAAGACTTTAACTTATCAGAATTAAGTGAGAATGAACTTTATTTAGTAAAAAATATTCTGGATAAACAGATTATTGATCTTAAGGGTAATAAGATTGTTAGGGTTAACGATATCGCAATACAAGATAAAGATGGTTTTTATATAGCAGGAGTAGATATAAGTCCTTTTGGCATACTTCGTTGGCTACGATTAGAAAAAATTACAGCGAAATTGTTAAGTTTTTTTCCTTTTGCTTTTTCTGCCGAATTTTTGTCTTGGGCAGATATTCATCCTTTAGAGCTTACCAGGGGGCAAGTTAAGCTCAAAAAAGAAGAAAAAAGACTCGAAAAATTGTTCCCCGAAGATTTAGCTGATTATCTTGAGAAAACAAATGTAACGAATGCAAATAAAATTCTTAAAATATTAGATGAAAAATTTGCTGCCGACGTTATAGGAAATCTAAATATTAATTATCAAACTTCACTTTTTAAGCAATTTAATCTTGACAGATGTGCCAAAATAATTACTCTAATAGATCCTGATGAGGCTGTTGACGTTTTGCTTGCTATGTCACAAAAAAAACGAGAACAGATAATAGAACTACTTCCTGATTTGAAAAAAAAAGAAATTAAAGCTCTTATTAGATTATCTCGTACACCAATAGGTGAACTCCTCACGACAGAGTATCTAGCTGTCCAGCCGAAAGATACGGTTAGTCATGTCATGTCTAAAATTAAAAATGAAACAACCGAGTTTTCATATTTCTCAGCAATTTACGTCTTAAATGAAAAAAATCAATTGATCGGGGTATTTGGTCCTCATGATTTGTTACTTCAAGAACAAAGCGGCTTAGTTTATAAATTTATGACCCAAAATATAATAGTTATTCATTTAACTACTCCCGTTGAGATTGCAGTTAAGAAAATGTTGAAATATAAATTGTCAGCTCTTCCTGTCATAGACATGGAAAAACAAATCTTAGGCATAGTAACGATAGATGATGTTACCGAATATCTGTTAGAAAAAATAAAATGAGGCAGCTGTGGGCGAAATATAAATATAGATTTCTTGTTTTTATCTCCGTTTTTGGACCGGCAACAATTGCAGCCATAGCCGATAACGACGCGGCGGGAGTCGCAACTTATTCTTTAGCTGGAGCAAAATTCGGCTACTCCATTCTTTTTATTCTGCTTTTTGTTACTGTGCTTCTGGCTATTACCCAAGAAATGGGAGTACGGACTGCAGCCATAACCGGGAAAGGCCTGGGAGATCTTATTCGAGAAAGACATGGAGTGAGGGTTGCATTTTTGGTTTTCCTTTTGCTGTTAATTGCAAATATGGGCTCAATTATAGCTAATTTTTCGGCACTAAAAACTGTAGCGCATATGTTTAATCTTCCGGTAATTCCTCTGGTAATTATTGTTATTGTTGCGGCATTTTTGTTTATCTCAAAAGGCGACTATAAGACAAATCAAAGAATATTTTTATTTGGAACGATTTTATATCTTTCCTATATCATATCTGCATTTAAAACCTTTCCTGACTGGGGTAAGGCAATTACTAGTCTTGTTACACCGGTTGAGATAAAGCTGTCAAAGGAATTTATCTTTGCCTCGATCGCGGTTTTGGGAACGACAATCACCCCATGGGGTCAATTTTTTGTCAACAGTTTTGTGGTCGATAAAAAAATTCAACCAGAGAAACTAAAATATTCTCAACTCGAGACCTATTTTGGTGCTTTCCTCACTGACTTTTTTTCTTTTTTTATGATTGTAGCTACTGCCTCGACACTATTTGTGCACAAGATAAGTCTCATTTCAGGCGAGGAAGCTGCTTTGGCGATAAGACCTTTTGCTGGTGAGCTGGCAAGTATCTTGTTTGGTTTGGGACTTTTGAATGCTGCTATTATGGGAATAATTATTATATCTTTAACGACTTCTTATGCTTTTTCTGAGTTTTTTGGTTTTAGTGGAAGTTTAGATGATCCATATGAAAGAGGCAGGTTTTTTTATACTTTATTTCTTTTACAGCTTATTGTCGCAGCTCTATTCGTAATCTTTCCCTTTATTTCTTTATTCAAGATTGTTTTTTTTACACAATCTTTGAATGCTGTTCTTCTACCTATTATTTTTTATTTTCTTTTGAAGATAACCAACAATAAGGATTTGATGGGAAGTTATACAAATTCTAAAGATCGCAACTACATAGTTATAGCCTCGTCTGTTATAATTATTTTTGCCTCGATTTTTGTACTCATCAGTTCAATATTCAAATTATGAAAAGACTGATTGTGGTTGCCGATTGGGCTTCAGATAGTCTCTCGTGTCAGGAAGTGCGGTCTAGAGTTGAAGGATATCTTAAAGATCGTAACGGAGGAATTTTAACTTTTATCCACTCTACTCCTTCGACCATACACACCGGTTTTCTTATCTCGCAGGTTGTTCAGGTCGAGGAAAGATATGGAAAGCCTCTTGAGACGGTGATTTTTCAAAACACCGATCCTCGACTGCACTCGGATCACGCTTTGAAAAACTCTGAAGGTGCAAAGCCACTAATTATCCGACTGAAATCTGGTATGTATTTAACTGGCCCCGATGCTGGCTACAATTTTTCTTTAATCAGAGATAAAATTGACGAGGTATTTACCTATGAGGGACTAAATCTTGAGGGTCAATTTCACTCGCGAGATTTATATGCCAGAATATCGGCCCATCTGATGGATGGGATGGAAGACGAGATGGAACTCGAGGAAATCTCGCCAAATATAATCCCTATTTTAAACGGATTTTATGTAGCCCATATTGATAATTTTGGCAACATTAAAACGCTAATACCCCATTCCTATTTCAAAGGTAAATTTGAGTATGGTGAAGAAGTTACCGTCACTTTAAATCAAATAACTAAAAAGGCAAAATATGTCACGAATTTATTTGGAGCAGAACCTGGAGAATTGGTTATTTATCCAGGTTCTTCTGGAAAATCAGACGATCGATTTTTGGAAATTAGCGTCTGGAGGCACTTTACTGAAGCTGATCCTGCGACTGGAGTGCGTGTTTTTAATTATCCAAGGCCTGGTGCAGAAATAGCTATAGTTAAGTAATTTCTTGTCTAATTTTGCTAAGAATTTTAAAATAGGATGAGTCTTTTTTTTTAACCATTCTCCAATACCAATATTCATACCCCCAAAACAGTACCACACTGGGATTAGCTTTAAGACATTTTTTAAAGTTTCTATACATGAGCGAAGGGCTAATACTTCTGGGATTATCTCCAGCGTAAAATATTGTCTGCCATTCCCAGGGTTCTGCTTGTAGTTCGGTTATCCAAACATCTTTTTCGTAGTTTCGTATTATGTTCGCAGGTTTATCTTCCGAAAACGGGAAAGAAAGGTAAAAAAAAGAGTTAATCGGCACTTTATAATAGAGATCTAATCCTACTGCATCAACCTGAGGGACTAGTCTTTCAATTGTTTTTCTCTTAAGACATTCATTAGCCCAGACATTTGCGCTAACTTTTATCTTGGGATTGATGGTTTTTACCAGATTGACTTCTTTTAAAAAAAAGGGTAAAGGGATAGATTTGTTATCAGGACCACTTGGATCTAATGGTTCATTTTCAACCTGCCATGAATAGATACACGGATAAGACTTAAGTTTATTAACTGTTTTATCGATGAAATTAAGACATCTAGCAAACAAATCAGGCTGGCTTGACGAGTTAATCCAACTAGGAAGATAAAATTCCGGCCAGCGAGGCGCTTTCATACCAACAGTAACTATAACTTTTTGTTTTTTTCTAGAGCAGTATTCTAAAATCGTTTGTATTTTAGCGAAATTAAAGTTGTCTTTTTTTGTTTCAATTTCACTCCAATAACAGCCGATTCTAATAATACCTAATTCAAGCTTGCTAAGAAAGACTAACGACTTTTTAAAGTCCAGTTTGAGGAAATCAAGATGAGGATGACTTAAGGTTGTACCTATAAGCATTTTTTTAGTCTAATAAACGGGTTAGGGGATGTTTAAAGTCTCACCTTCGCTCTAACGAGCTACGGAGGGACTAATTTTCTTTAAAAAGAAAATTAGAAAGGAGGTGATCCATCCGCTCCTTCCAGAACGGATACCTTGTTACGACTTAACCCCCATCGCCGGAAGAATCCTCCCCCACCATAGGTGGGGTTCAAATTTTCCCGACTTTGTTGGCTTGACGGGCGGTGTGTGCAAGAGGCAAGAACGTATTCACCGCGGCATAGCTGATCCGCGATTACTACCAATTCCGCGTTCATGAGGTCGAGTTGCAGACCTCAATCCCAACTGAGAGTAGATTTTAGGGATTCGCTTAACCTTGCAATCTAGCAAACCCGTTGTGCTACCCATTGTAACATGTGTGTAGCCCAGGGTATAAGGACCATGCTGACTTGACGTCTACCCCTCCTTCCTTCCCGCCAAAAGGCGGGACAGTATCCCGTGATACATGTAACACGGGACGGGGGTTGCGCTCGTTGTCCCACTTAAGGGTACTCCTCACGGAACGAGCTTTCGACAGCCATGCAGTACCTGTGCCGCCATCCTTGCGGATTTCTCACTATTTCTAGCAAAATAAACGGCGGCATGTCAAACCCTGGTGAGGTTCTTCGGTTCGTTTCGAATTAAACCACATGTTCCACTGGTTGTGTGCCTCCCCGCCAATTCCTTTGAGTTTCAACCTTGCGGCCGTACTCCCCAGGCGGCCTGCTTAACGGGTTACCTTCGCCACACCCCCGCCAAAGGCGGGAATGCAGCTAGCAGGCATTCGTTTAGGGCCAGGACTACGCAGGTCTCTAATCTGCTTCGCTCCCCTGGCTTTCGTGTCTCAGCGTCAGTCAACTTCCAGAGACTCGCCTTCGCCACTGGTGTTCCCTAGGGTATCAACGCATTTCACTACTCCTCCCTAAGTTCCAGTCTCCCTAAAGAAAACTCGATCCCGCCAGTTTTCCATCCTTTCCCATGGTTAAGCCATAGTATTTAAAATGAAACTTGGCGGGACGCCTACACGACCTTTTACGCCCAGTAAAACCGGATAATGTTTGGGGCCCACGTATTACCGACGCTTCTGGCACGCAGTTAGCGGCCCCTTTCTAGTAGAGTACCGTCAACCCTGATTAAATCGGGGCTTCTTCCTCTACCACAGCGGTTTACACTCCGAAGAGCTTCTTCCCGCACGCGGCGTCGCGCGGTCAGGCTTTCGCCCATTGCCGACTATTCCTGATTGCTGCTTTCCGTAGAAATGGGGTCCGTGTCTCAGTACCCCTCTGGCTGAACACCCTCTCAGGCCAGCTACCCGTCATAGGCTTGGTAGGCCATTACCCTACCAACTACCTGATAGGCCGCAGGACCATCTTGAAACAACCAGTTATGGTTTTTACCCCGCCAAAGGCGGGGACTATAAAGTATTACCCCATCTTTCGATAGGCTATCCTCTATTTCAGGGAAGGTTCCTACGTGTTACTCAGCCGTCCGCCGCTGACCTCATCCCGCAAAGCGGGACAAGATGCGCTCGACTTGCATATCTCAGGCACGCCGCCAACATTCATCCTGAGCCAGGATCAAACTCTTAAAAAAAAGATGATCCCGACTGGCATCGGGATCTACCCCGCCAATAGCGGGGTACTACCTAACCCGATTACTAGACTAAATATAATTGTCAAAGTACATGAACACTCATATTTTAGTAGATAAAAGAAGTTATGTCAATCTTAAATTTTAGGAATAGAAAGCTTAATTAGATCTTCATAATTGCCAGTCAATTTTAATAATCCTTTAATTACAGAATCGTCAGGTATAGTTGTTATCGATACCTCAATTTTCAACTCACTGGATAAAAAACGATCAATACCTGCTATATTTGCCAGGCCACCTACCATGATTATGCCTCGATCATAGATTTCGTCTACCACTTCTGGAGGAGATATTTCAATAAGTTCTTTTACAGCGTCAGTAATTTGAGATATATTGTTAAATAAGGCTTCTTTTACATCTGAAGATTTCATCCTGACTGATTTTGGCAGACCGTTTTCCAGTGACTTGCCTCTGACTGTAAAAGTTTTATTTTCTTGCTCGAAATTAAGTAGATATATTTTTAAATGTTCACAAGTAGCTTCACCTAAAATAATACCATGTTTTAAGTAAGCATAATTGGCTAGCGAGTGATTCATGCTTTCGCCTGCCATTTTAAGTGTTTTTTCTGCAACAATTCCTCCACCACTAATAATACTCAGCTCAGTCAGACCACCTCCAGCATCAATGATAAGATGTGGATGATGATAAAATATGTTTACACCAGCTCCTAATGCAGCAGCCAGAGGTTTCTCAATCAAAAAAACCGAAGAAAAGCCGGCCTTAAATAGAGCTTCTTCGACGGCTTTCTGTTCGATTTCGGTTGCACTATATGGAACAGAAGCAATAGCTCTAAGTTGAGGTTTGAGGAGAGAAAATTTTTTAAAATAAACATTTACTGATCTTTGTAAAAAATTATTTAAAAGTGAAACTTCTGCATCAAAATCTGAAATGACGCCATTTATCACTGGACGTATAATCTTTACAAATTCAGGCGTTTTACCTACTATTGTTTTAGCTGCAGTTCCGAAAAAGATATATTCTCTATTGGTCATATTAAGTCCGACGTAGGTTGGTTCACTCAAAACTTTTCCTTTATCTTTTATGGCAATACGAGTATTACTAGTTCCTAGGTCAAAACATATATCTAGCCAAGACAATAAGGGTAGTTTGAATTTTTTTAATGATTGGATAAAATTAAACATTGCTATTAAAGAAATATGATAGATAAATCAATAAATTTTTTATATTACCTGCTTTTTTTTATAACTCCTCTTATCATGGCTCCTTTTACCTCAGAGCTTTTTGAGTTTAATAAGATGATTTTGATTTATTTAATCACACTAGGGATACTTTTTTTTTGGTCACTAAAAATGATTTTATTAAACAAAATTATAATAAAAAAAACTCCTTTTGACCTGGTTATATTATTTTTTTTATTTTCACAGACAGTTGCTACAATTTTTTCTATTGATCCTCATACATCATTTTTCGGTTATTATGGAAGGTTTAATGGTGGTCTGTTATCGATCTTAAGCTACCTTATTCTCTATTACGGGTTTATCTCAAACTTTTCCTTAAACAGGCAGGTCTTAGATAAACTATTAAAATTCTCTTTATTAAGCTCGATGATTGTCATACTTTGGGCAATTCCGGGAAAGTTTGGCCGCGATATGAGCTGTCTTTTATTTATGGGTCAGTTTAATAACAGCTGTTGGACCGATCAATTTCGGCCTGCAGAACGGATGTTTTCAACTTTGGGTCAACCCAACTGGTTAGGCGCTTATCTGGCTATTAATTTTTTTATTGGCACCTATTTTTTATTCCGTAAGCAGGCAAATCTTAGATCCTTATTTATTTATTCTGGTTATCTATTCCTTAGTTTTTCCAGTATATTATTTACTCGTTCAAGATCTGCGTTTTTATCAGTTGTTTTGGGATGGTTCGGCTTTATTATACTTCTTTTTTTAAAAAATAAAGAAAATTTTACCCAGCAATTGAAAAAAATTATCCTTCTTTCTTTCCTACTGATTTTTTCAATTGTACTTTTTAAGACAGGTATTGGGAAGATCGATCAGTTTTTATCATTGTCATTTTACAACAAAGTTATAAAATCAAAGCAAAAAGAAGACGTTAATCTTACTAAGCCCTCTGGCGAAAAACAATTTACTAGAGATTATTCTGCTTCTTCTGTGACGACCTCTTCGGAGATACGAAAAATTGTTTGGAGAGGAGCAATAAATTTAGGTATAAGGTACCCATTTTTTGGTACAGGCGTTGAGACTTTTGCTTATAGCTATTACTTTGTTCGTCCAAAAGAACATAATTTAACTTCAGAATGGGATTATCTTTATAACAAAGCCCATAACGAATTTCTAAACTATTTGGCTACGACAGGGATAGTAGGTTTGGGAGCGTATTTATTAATGATAGTCTTAGTCATTGTACATTCAACAGGAAAAATATTCAGATTTAATTTAAATTTTTTAGTTAAATCGAATCCTACTGATTTACGAAGAGACATTAATCAAGATTTGAAATTTGAAACTTTAGAAATTTGTTTACTACTTTCTTATTTCACAATCCTAGTAACCAATTTTTTTGGTTTCTCAACCACAACCATAAACCTTTTTTTTTATTTAATTCCTGCTTTTTTAGTGATCTCAAGCCAAAAATTAGAACAAAATAAGGATAAAAAAAATTTCGTCAAATTAACAACTAAAAGGCGACTTATGCTTTTAATATTGACCATAGCTCTAACTTTTTTTCTAATTTACTTCTTGCGATATTATTTTGCCGACATAAAATACGCAGAAGGAGAGAATTTTTCGAAGATTGGTGAATACCAAAAAGCAGCTCAACTTTTAAATCAGGCAAATACACTAAAATACGATCATGTCTATGAAGACAAACTTTCCTATACTTTAGCAAATATTGCTTTTATTGCTTCTTATCAAAAGCAAAATGATGTGGCAGAAAAAATGATGAAAACAGCTGACTTATTAAATAACAAAAGTATAGTTGCAGCTGCAAAAAATGTATTATATTGGAAGACAAAAGCAAAAAATCATTATCTTTTTTACCAAATTACTCTTGATCCCCTAGAGCTTAAAGTCGCACTCGATGCTTTAGAAAAAGCGAGGCTGATTGCTCCTTCGGATCCTAAAATTCCTTATAGTTTGGCAATATTTTATTCTCTACTTGCGGATGAGGCAAAAAAAAATAATGAAAAACTTAAATATAACAGACTGTCTTTAATTGAAATTGATAAGTCAATAGATCTGAAAAATAATTACCGTGATGGTTATTTTCTTAAAGGTCAGATTCTTAAAAAAACAAGCAGATTTGAAGAAGCTAAAAAAGTTTTCAATTTTATTCTGCACAATCTAAACCCAGACGATAATGAGGTAAAAAAAGAATTAGATTCGATTTGATTTTAGGGAACAGTATTGGTACTTGAGATACCATACCTACAAGGATTGCATCTGTCGATTCCGCAAGCAGGTGTATAACCTGCTTGATTTACTCCGGGTCCGTTGTCATTTGGGTTTTCAATACAGGCATAGAGTCGGTAGTAAGTACCGTCTGATTCATAGAAATAAGGTTCTCCACTAGGATCTTTAGGTAGAGTAGTCATATATTGAGCGGTTGCGCAATCTGTGGGATGGCAAAAAGGATCGGGTATAGTTCCAGGATAACCGCCCAAATCTTGATAATAAGTCTCAAGGGCCTTTTGTATGCTTTGTAGATCAGATTTCCTGCGTGCATCCCGAGCAGATTTTATCGAATTATAGTATTGACTCAGTCCACCGATGATTAAAAGCCCTAAGATTGAAATCACTATCAATAGTTCTATAAGAGTGAAGGAATAGCTGTTTTTTAAAGACAGAAAAAACAATCGTTTGGTGTCGTTGAACATGCTGTGGTATCAGTTGTGGTGCAGGAATTATCAACGTATTTTGTATTTGGATTTGTATCGAAAGATCTAGATACTGGATTAAAGGTAACATTAAAGCTTCCACCTCCTGAACCTATGACCAGAAAGAGAACAGCTGTCATACTGGCAGGCGGGTTACTTTTTAACTCTCCCGTGTTTACTAATTCACCCATTACATCCGATCCGCAGGCTGAATCGAGTTGATTTGAACTATCGGCTACGCAGTTTGAGATCATGGTACAACTACCAGCAGGGCTGGTTGGATCACACCAAGGGAAATAGAGTTTTGATGCATAAAACCTATCGACAGCATTTTTTACATCACCACCGCTTCTTAAGACTGTCGTGTCGGTTGCTCTTCTAGTTTGCTCAACCGGATCCAAAGCAATTAAAATTCCAACTACCAATATTCCTAAAATCGCAATAACAATCAAAAGTTCAATTAAAGTAAAAGCTTTTCTCATGTATTTATGCTCTTATTATTTATGCTACAGAAATAATTTATCATGTCAAGAGGTAAAATAAAGTTCTTGATTATAGCAATTGGTTTCGGTTACTTAAAGGAAGAAGTTAAGCTATAGATTGGGGTAATTATTGCAAAAACAAGAAATCCAACTCCTATTCCTAAAATTACTAGAATTATCGGTTCGATAAGAGTAGTCAGGGCTTTAATAGCCAGTTCGGAATCGGTCTCAAAGTAGTTGGAGACTCTAAAAAGGGTGTTGTCAAGATGCCCAGTTTGTTCACCAACCAGCGTCATCTGAACCAGAATTGGCGGAAAGATTTCAGCTTGTTTCATAGCCATCCCGAGTGATAATCCTCGCTCGACTTGATTTTTAATATTTTCAAAAGCCTTTTTATAAATGAGGCTAGAGGAAGTATCAGTAATTATACTAAGCGCTTCCATGAGTGGAACGCCAGATGATACTAAAATAGATAAAGTTCGAGTTGAATCAACAAGCGTAGAGATTTTAACTAAATTTCCAATAAGTGGTAATTTAATTAAAATGGAATCGAGATAAAATCTTCCCTTTTGGGATTGAATATATTTAAGGAAGATGGTAATAAATAATGCGGTGCCGATTAACAACAGTGGCCAAAACTTACCAAAAAAATTTGAGACAAATAACAAGACTTTGGTCGAAAATGGCAGTTCAATCCTGAATTCCTTATAAAGCTCCAAAAGCTTTGGCACGACAAACGTAATCATAATAAATCCGGCAATTATCATACCAACGATAATAAAAGCTGGGTAAATTAGAGCTCCACGCAGTTTACCTCGAAAAGTTCTCTCTTTTTCCAGATTATCAGAAAGTCTAATCAGAATTTCACTTAATTTACCAGATACCTCACCGGATTTAACCAGTGAGATATAAAGTCTGGGAAAATATTGTGGATAAAGAGAAAGCGCTGTTGAAAAAGTTTTACCTGAACGTATTTCTTTATCTAAATTTTCAAGCAAACTAACTAGGGCAGGATTTTTCACTTGTTTTCTTAATATATCAATTGAATCAATCAGGGTTAGACCAGCATCAAGCATAATAGCCAACTGTCTAGTAAAATCAACTATGTCGTTGAAGGTTACTCGACTTATTAACAGGTTGATAAATTTTGACGTTGGGAAATCAAGTCGCCAGATAGCAATAGGAAAATAATCGCTGGTTTTTAAGAAACTAAGTACTGCTTCTTGACTTTCAGCGTGTATTTGATTGACAACAACATTGCCGTCTTTGACAGCTTTATATTTAAATAACATAGAAAGGTAAAAATTCAAGTGTCAAAATCCAATGGATTCGACTACGCTCACCATTGTCCTGAGCAAAGTCGAAGGACAAAGATACAAATCAATTTCAAAGCTCAATCCCGCTAAGCGGGATGATTTGACATTTGAGCTTTGGATTTACTTTAAGAGCTTTTTCATTTCATTGGTTCGAATAGCATAAGAAAGGGCTGAGTCTTTTGAAATAAGATTTTTGTTATACATCTTAAGCAAGTATTTCTCGAAAAGACAAAGACCTTGCCCTTCTTCGGTTTCTAAAATGTTATCCAAGATATGGGTCCGTCCTTCACGAATGACAGCAGCCACAGAAGGAATATTTAAAAGTATCTCAACAGCGGGAAGTCTTTTACTTCTGTCTAATGAAGGGATCAAACGTTGAGCAATTACAGCTTTTAATACTGACGATAGCTGTGAACGTATTTGATTTTGTTGATTAGCTGGAAAAACATCGATGACTCGATTTATAGTTTCAGATGTTGAGCCTGTGTGCAAGGTTGAAAAGACAAGATGTCCTGTTTCTGCTATAGTTAAAGCTGATTGAATGGTTTCGTAATCTCTCATTTCACCAAGGAGGACGACGTCAGGATCTTCTCTTAGAGCTGATCTTAAAGCTATGTTCCAGGAATGAGTATCCTGATGAAGCTCTCTTTGAGAAATGACTGATTTAGCAACAGAGTAAACATACTCAATCGGATCTTCAATAGTGATGATATGTTTTGCGTATTTATGATTTATTTCATCGATAATTGCAGCTAAAGTCGTCGATTTTCCCTCACCAGTTGGTCCGGTAATCAAAACTAGACCTTGGTTAATGCCGGTGAGTTGGTGAAGTTCATTTGGTAAGTTGAGTTCTTCAATAGTCTTAATTCTACTTCCAATCAATCTTAAAGCTGCCGCTAGCTTATTTTTAGTAAAATAAATATTTGTCCGGAAACGATTTCCCTTATATTCATAACCTAAGTCAATTTCTTTATTGGCAAAAAGATTTTCTTTCTGTTCCTCATTTAGAATTGAAATGATAAGTTTCTCAACATGTTCTTGGTTTAAGATACCAGTTGATCTTACATAATAAAGTTCATTATTTATTCTTATGGTTGGAAAATAGTCCGGGATAAGATGAAGATCAGAACCTTGTTTCTCGATAGTTAGATCAAAAAGATGAAAAATATCCATATAAATAGATTAATTTATATTTCAGCAGCTCTTAAAATTTCTTCAATGGTTGTAATGCCATCTAGAACTTTAAGATAACCGTCTTGTTTCATGGTTATCAATCCTTCTTTGTTGGCAACTGCTAAAATATCTTTGCTAGATGCCTGTTTTAATATCATATTATTAATAGCGGAGGAAATTTTCAAGACTTCAAAAATTGCTACTCGACCAAGGTAACCGGTTTTACCGCATTCGTCGCAACCTTCGCCTCTTGATAATCGGATAGGTTTTGCATCAAGATATGGCTTGGGTAGCAGTTCTCTCAGAACATCTTTTATATTTAATACCAATTCTTCGGGTGGATCATAGACAATTTTGCAATAGCGGCATATTTTCCTGACAATCCTTTGGGCAAGCGTTGCATTTAATACAGAGGCGATAAGAAAAGGTTCTCCACCTAAATCTATCAACCGCGGTATAGCAGTGGCCGCATCATTGGTATGAAGTGTAGAAAAAACCAGGTGTCCGGTCAAAGCAGCCTGAATGGTAAGTTGAGTTGTTTCTTTATCTCTAATTTCTCCAACCAGTATGATATTTGGATCCTGCCTTAAGAAAGCTCTCAGTCCGGTGGCGAAAGTAAGCCCGGCCAGAGCGTTAACCTGTACCTGATTTATACCAGACAATTTATATTCAACCGGGTCTTCCAAAGTCAGTATATTCACAGAAGGTTTGTTTAACATGGTCAGGACAGAATAGAGAGTTGTTGTCTTTCCCGATCCTGTCGGTCCTGTAACCAGAACTATGCCGTATGGTTTCAAAATAGCCTCTTCCAAATTTTTAAGCTGGCTGCCACGGAGTCCTAATTCATTGAGTGAAGGCATGCCACCGGTCTTTTTTAATAATCGCAAAACAACTTTTTCACCATTAACAGTCGGAAGAGTTGCAACTCGCAAATCGTCTTCTTCGTGACCAAGCTTAAAATAGAATCTACCATCTTGAGGAATTCTTTTTTCATCAATTTTCATTTCTGCTAGAATTTTAATTCTTGAGACTATTGCATCGTGTATTCCTTTAGGCAGAGTTAATTTATCCTGTAAGACACCATCAATACGATAGCGAACTTTTGTTCTCACCTCTTCTGGTTCGATATGGATATCCGATGCGCGACTTTTAATTGCGAATTCCAAAATTGTATTGACAATTTTCGAGATTGGCGGTTCTTTAATTACCGCTCCAACACTTTGGGGACTTTTGACAAAATCGGAGATTTGCACTTCCTTTAGTGCTTCTTTTATCTCTGGAGATAGGGTTTGGGAATAAGCTAGATCAATAGTTTTTTTAATATCATCTAGGTAACCAAGCTCCATAACAATTTTTTTTCCGGTTTTTCGAGCAAGAAAATCAGAGACTGAGATATTAAAAGGGTCATTAGTTGATATCGTTACTGTTTCTGATTCGGGATCGTATCGGACAGGGACAATGTTATATTTTCGCGCGATAATCTCGGAAACAAATCCAATAGCTTGTGGATCAACAGCCACAGTTGCGATATCAACGTAGGAAATGTTCAAAAGACTAGCCAAGCTAGAAAGAATGTCTTTTTTATCGATAGTTGTATTTTTAAATAGATATTCATCAATCGGAGTATTAGTTTTGATACTTTCATATTCAAGTCTTTCGGCTTTTTCGTGATCGATAATACCTTTGTTTTCCAGCAGTTTAAGGAGAGCTCTGGGATTAAAATTCATATTTTTAATATAGGTAGTTTTTTGTTAAAATGCAAGTAGAATGCTACCTATTATTTTGGTAACAAAAAATAAAGACGAAGTTAATCATTTCTTACAAAAATTTATAAAAGAAAATAAGATTGCTAATAACTCAATTTATTCAATCTCTCCAAAAAAAAAGGAAATTCTAATATCACAATTAAGAGAAATAAAAAAAGAAATAATGTTAACGACACCTTTTAATCGTCTAATTGTTATTTATAGTTTTGACGCTGCTTCAGAGGAAGCCCAAAACACACTTTTGAAATCATTAGAAGAATCTATTTTGAAAAATCAATTTATCCTGGTGGTTGAAAACGAACATTCTGTTTTACCAACTATTCGGTCTCGATCGAAGATGATTAAACTTAAGCAACGACAGCTTTCTAATTATCCAAACTCTGATTTTAATCAGTATTTGAGCGAAGTGGAAAAGTCTAATAATTATCGTTTTCTTTCCAGTAAGTTTATCGACCTAGATAAAGATGAAATCAATGATTTTTTTCTGAAGCTTATCGTCTATTACCGCGGTAGATTGATTTTAAAACCTTTGTCAGCCATAATTCTTAAAAAAACCTTAAAACTAAGAACATTGATTGAAAGCAATAATTTAAATTCTAAATTTGCTTTAGATAGTCTATTGATTTTCATCAACAAAGTATTTAAGATGAAAGAATGAGTAGAAGTTTTACTTTAATTGAACTACTGGTAGTTATTGGGATTATTGGTACGCTTTCGGCTTTGACTCTACCTAATTTTATGTCTGCCAGACAAAGAGCTCGTGATGCACAAAGAAAAAATGATCTTAAGCAAATTCAGAAAGCACTGGAGCTTTACAAATTGGATCAAACTCCACCGACTTATATTCCAGAGGACGGAGGGAACACCTTTCCCAATACGGGTTCAGGTTGGACAAGTGGTATGGTTACTTATATGAATAAAGTACCTGGTGATCCTGCATCCCCTTATTATTACCTACCTGATAATACAACTTTGACTTATTTTTTGGCAGCTTGTCTTGAGAATTCAGCTGATCCTGTGGGACAGGCATGTCCGGCCGGTTTTGCGTGCAATTCAGGAACATGTTATATTGTAAATGAGCCATGACAAACGATAATCAAATAGCAGAAATGAAAGATCAAATAAAGAGGGGTTTTACGCTACTAGAGATGTTAGTTGTCATTGGAATTATTTCTATCTTGATAGGAATTGGGGCGGTATCTTATTCTACTGCACAAAAGAAAGCCCGAGATTCAAAAAGAAAGTTGGATATTGGAGCAATAAAAAATGCCATGGAACAGTATTATTCCTTATGTAATGGTTCCTACCCAGCTGCTGCTGCAGGCGGAAAGGTTCCAAGTAGCATTCAAACCGATCCATATCCTCTGTGTAGTACAGAAACAGTAATCATCTCTTCCACGCCTACCGATCCTAGAACTTTAGATCCATATGATTATGATGATGGTGCAACTCCACCTTCAATTTGCGCAAAAAATGGAGCTACAAATTTGATGGAAACAGAGTCGGTAATTTATTGTGTCTATTTGGAACAATGATCAATAATTTTCTCTTAAAAAAAGGTTTTACACTTATCGAAATAATTGTGGTCACCACGATTATCGGTTTGCTTTTTGGTGGTGCTGTAATCTCCTATAGTTCGTTAACAAGATCGTCTAGAGATGCAAAAAGGAAAGGAGATCTAGAGCAAATTAAAGCAGCCTTAGAAATGTATAGAAGTTCAGAACCCTCGGCAAATGGTCAATATCCAACATATGCGGCGGCTGATTGTTCTAATTTAACCTCCATAGCTAACTTCAGCAATTATTTACCGCAGATACCTACTGATCCCCAATCTAATTCAAATTATTTCTGCGATTCATCGCCTTCTACCTATACATTATATTCAACCTTAGAGTTAGGAACCTACGCTGCATGTGGGGGATCCTGCGGCGTCACAGATTGTGAATACGCCATTGGTCCTTATGGGAAAATATGTGGCCCTTAAAGATTAAAAGATTGAAGGCGGAAGATGGAAAGCAATGAGAAAAAGTTTTACTTTGATCGAAATACTTTTGGTAGTAACGATTGTTACTCTTTTTACTGGCTATTCCATAGTAAATTACAATATTTTTAGTCAAGTAAAACTTCTTGAAAAGGAAGCAAATTTTCTCGTAGATGTTTTAGCCTTAACAAAAGGAAAAGCCAAAGCCGCTGATATTAGCTTCATCTGTTCTGGTTTAGAAGAATTTGGTGGTTACCAGGTTGAGATTAATTCTTCTAGCTATAATTTTAAACAATGCTGTAGAGATATAAATACAAAAGCGATAACAACCTGTGGTGCCGAAATTCAAGCTTACGATTTTAGCACGTCCATAAGTAAGGTGTCTGGAGCATCAAGAGTAGACTTCTATCCTTTAACCGGTAATACGACCGATTCTACCATTAGAATAAAAAATGAAAATTCGGCTAAATGTTTAGAAATCTCAATTACTGCAATAGGAGTAATAACAGTTGGAGACGCTCCATTTTCATGCTAATTAAACATCGTGCATTTTCGCTAGTTGAGGTACTGGTATTTACGACAATTTTAAGTATTTTTTTTATCGGGGCAATATCAGTAGTAACAGTCTCTATACGTAACATGAAATTTAACGAAAATAAAATTATCGCCTTGCACTATGCCAAACAACTTGAGAACTGGCTTCGTGTAGAGAAAAGAATTGATTGGGGTGGAAATCAATGTTCTGGTAATTGTTGTAACACTACCTGCAATTTCACCGAGAGAATAACCCAAGATGGATCAAGCACATTATTTTGCTTTAACCAGTCTCCCATTTCAGATTGGCCTTCAGCTAGCTTGTTAGGCTGCAATGATAATTATTCTTTAGAATCAAGGTTTTTGCGCGAAGTCAAATTTACCAGTTCCTTAATTGGTGGCTTTATTGCCCAGGTGGACGTTGTTATCACTGTATCTTGGCTTGAATTGGGTAAGGTACAAAAAGTAACTACAAATGCAGTATTTTCCACACTAGAATAAAATGAATATTTATTTTAGACGAAAAAAGTTGTGTCTTTTTCAATTGAAGAAGGGTTTTACCTTTGTTGAAACTTTGGTAGTAATAAGTGTTCTGGGAATTGTTCTACCTATAGTATTTACTGTGCTTTATGTCATATTACAACATCAAATCAGGATTTTTAGAGTGACCGAAGTTAAAAGAATAGGAGATAATATTATTCAAGTACTTGAGACTAATATCCAAAATTACGCCTATACCATTTATGATGGGTTAACAGAAATTTGTGACGCTAATCCAGCCATCCCATTCCCGCATATTGGTGATCCAACTTCTTTTAGAGACAAATATAAAAGTCCTTTTTCAATTGAACATAATCCACCCGATCTCATAATTTCTTATCCAGCTATTGTCCCACCTGCTCCAACCTTTGCCTTCAGTCAAGGCCAGTTAAATAGCTCAAAAATTGAAGTGACCTCGTTCTCAATATCCTGTAATCGGGCATCAATTTATTCTCCCCCGGTTGTATCAATTAGCTTTAGGATCTGTTATAAGATTGGTTCAAATTGTTTAACACCTAGACCAGAAGAAAGAGTTTTTCTTGATTACCAGTCTTCTATAATCTTAACTAGTTACCCCACACTTTGAAAGCTAGAAATCTCTTGACTTAAATTAAATTTTCTTTCATACTGTAACTTATACAATGATAACTTTGGATCTCCAAGAAAATATTATTCGGATTGTCAAAGCAAGAAATGTAAGTGGTCAAATTGAAATTGAACTCATTGCTTATCAATCTGAAACTCCCCCTTTTTTTGAACTTGATACTGAAAAAATACTTATCGAGGAAACAAAAATAGTAAAAAAAGCTTTCGATATTCTTAATATAAATAAAAAGCCGATAAATATTGTTGTACCGGACGGATTTACCTACTCACAAATTGTTTATATGCCCCGCTTGAAAGAAAAAGAGCTGTTATCAGCAGTTAAATATCAAGCAGATCAATTTATCCCTATGCCTTTGGAAGACACATCATTAGATTTAGAAATTATTTATGAAGATAAAAATCAAAATAGACTGCTTGTTCTAATCGTAGCAGCGCCTCAAAAATTAATAGAAAGAGTACAAGGTTTAGTTGAAAGAATCGGACTGTATCCAGAATCTATTGAAAGCGAATTAAGCGCTACTGGACGGTTTCTAAATTCTTTTTACCAGCCTGCTACACCTGAAGGAGGCACTATTTTTATAAATATAGGTTTCTCTTATACATCTTTTTATTACTTTGACCATAAACTTAAATTATTTACCGATAGCCATAACTTTCAAGGTGGGTTATCAGTATTTTTACGCGAAGCCCAAGTTGATATAAATATTGATATTATGAAATCTAAAAATTTACTAAAAACAATAGGCTTTGCCCATGATCCTAATTATGATCTTGATAGAATTCTTAAACCTGCAACCGATGAATTAACAACCGAAATTCAAAAATTTATAAATTCTTTGCGGGTTAAATTTCAGATTAACGCTGTAAATCAACTCTACTTGATTAATCTATCTTCAGAAATTAACCATATTGATAAAAAAATTCAAAATAATACTGGAGTTCCCACTGCCGTGTTTAATCCACTTACACTAACAAAAAAAACTAGCGTGACAGAACCATTTTTAAAAGATTTGCCGTCATTCATCGCTGCTATAGGAGGATCTTTAGACTGATATAACTGCGCTATTTAAAATAGCGACTTAACATAGTTTAAGCCTAGTAGTATGAAAAAAAGGATCAATCTGCTCAAAAAGCAAAAAAGATTTATTCAACTTCAACAATTTTTCAGCAAATTCAAATTAATCATAATCTCTGAAATTATAATTTTTTCAATAATATACCCTATATTTTTTTACCTTCTTTGGCAAAAAAAAGGTAAGATTGAAAATCTTTCAGCCAACAAAAAAGAGCTACTTGAGTTCCTTATTCAAAATAAAGCTTTAGACGCAAAATTTATTTATTTTAGAAATAAACAACTACAGATATCTAGTATCATAAGACAAAGCACCGATTATTTTCCTTATTACAATCTGCTAAAAGAAAGTACTACAAATCAAAGTTATAATGTAAAACTTGACTCTGTTTTAATCGATAAATCAAAGACTGCTACTTTTACCTATAGTTTCGTTGATTATACAAATCTTCTTGATTTTTTAAAGTATGCGGAGTCTGATGAATTTTTAAGACATTTTGATAGTCTAATCTTGGTAACTTTTACCAAGGTTGAATTGGAAGAAACAGTTTATAAGTTAACTTTTTCCGGAAGATTTACTAATTTTGCATCTCGTTGAAAATTTTTAAATTTTTTAATAATGAGAAAAATTGATTATTCAATAAAAAGAACTTTTAGAGAAAATGTAATCTATATTATTGCTTTTTTTATCTTAAATTTTATTTTAATAAGCTCTGGCTATTTCTTTTTTAAACAATATCAAGAAAATAACCGTAAAATAGAATCTTTACAAACCGAATTTAAAGATCTAGAAAACAAAAAAAGAATTTTAGAATTCAAAAACGAATTTATCGAAAACGAGGTAGATCTTGATAAGTTTAATTTAATCCTAAGCCAACTTATACCAAATGAGGAGGATTATTTTTCAATTATAGCCAGTTTAGAAAATCTTTCTGCTATATCCAATTTCTCTATTGTTTCCTATAGTATCCCTCTTGATAGGTCTTTGGAAGAAAAATTAGCAATTGTTATTGCTGGACGGGGTGATACAAATTCATTCATGGAATTTTTGAATTCTCATAAATTGGCTGGAGGAAGACTGATAACTATCGATAGAATCGAATTAATAGATTCGGCTGACGTTGAAGCTAAAATTTATCTAAATGTTTATCGAGGCAAAGGAAGTAAAATTGATACTTTTAGATCTTTAACCACTCAAGACAAACAATTACTCGAGGAAATCTTAGAAAAAGTTCAAATCGAATTTAAATCTGAAGAAATTGACAATATTGATTATCCAACAAAATCAAATCCATTTTAAGGTTTAAAGCTATTTTTTTGCAAATGAAGTTTTAGTTTTTTTATACCTTCGGAAATAATCGCCCCTTTCCCAATCCAATAAGCAAATCTCTTCGTATCTAAAGATAAATCTGCCGGATTTGATAAGGGGTTATAAAAGCCAATTTTTTCTATATATGATCCGCTTCTTTTTTTTCTTTTATCCACGACCACTATCCGATAGCTAGGTTTAGCCTTTTTTCCAATTCGCATGAGTCTAATTGTTGCTGGCATAAGAATTTTTTAACCGTTATAATATTGATAACCGATATAAATTTTATAATAATTATTTTATTTCTTCCAGTGCTTCTTTGGCAGCTTTTTCTTCAGCTTCCTTTTTTGACTTTCCGTATCCAAATCCGTATTTTTTTTGCTTAATCGCAACTTCAACTTTAAAAATCCTGTCGTGTTCGGGTCCAATTTCTTCTATTAGTTTATAAGTCGGAATGAGCTTAAATTTTGCTTGGGTATATTCTTGCAACTTACTTTTTGGTGATAAATATTGTTTATTTTTTATAATTTTATCTAATTTATTGGAAAATAAGTATTCTAAAATAAAAGAATTGGCTTTTTCAAATCCTTGGTCTAAAAAAATTGCTCCAATTAAGGCCTCAAAACAGTCGGCAAGAATATTTTTATTTTTTCGCCCAGATTCTCGATCTTGACCTTTAGATAGGAGTAAATAATCGCCTAATTTTAATAATTTTGCTGCATAGGCTAAACTTTCAGTCCTGACAATAGCTGCTTTGATTTCTGTATAGTCACCTTCTTTTAACCAGACATAATTTTGATAGAGAAAAAGTGATGTAACGAGCGATAGGACACTATCTCCTAAAAATTCTAGCTTTTCGTTAGAGGGAAGGTAAAAATTTTTATGTTCGTTTAAATAAGATCGATGTATAAAAACATTTTCTAATATTTTTTTTTGCTTAAAAGTTATGCTTAATTTTTTTTCTAAATCACTCAGATTATTCATATTTGTTAACTATTTTTAGAATTAGATACTGCCGCCTTTATTTCCCAAAGAGGGCGTTTGAGAAAGAACTTTGCCTAATATGGCATTAATAAAAGCGTATGAATTTTCTCCAGAAACCTCTTTGGCTAATTCTACAGCTTCATTGATTACTACTTTTATCGGAGTATTTTTCTCAAACATTAGTTCATAAATAGCGAGTCTTAATATTGATAGATCTGTTTTAGCAATATTTTCTAGAGGATAGCGAGGGGCATAAGTTTTAATATATTGATCAATGATGGATAATTTTTTGATAATTTTTTGAGTTTTATTATCGTTAGGGTGTGGCAGATTATTTTTGTTATTATAACTAAAGGCGAATAAATTCTGGACTATTTTAATTCGCTGCTGATGCCTTGGATCCATAATGATGATACGAATGATGCAAATCTTAATGCAAATGATGCAAATTATGTGGATTAAATCTTGATTAGTATAATTCGCGGCATTTGCATATCATCTGTAGATTGGCATTATAATTATTTTCCGCAATATTTACAAACTCTATGTGGTAATTTCTTTTTATGACAGTTTGGGCAAATAACCAGTTTAGGAAGATTAATATTTCTTGTTTGTAATCGTTTACCTTTTCTTCTTGTGGAATGTTTTCTTTTGGGAAGTGGAGCCATAAAATAGTTAGTAGTTAATAGTTATTAGTAATTAGTTATAATAACAGAATATGATAGTTGTTTCAAGTTTCGTATTTCATAGCTGATGTTAACCATCATTTGCGGTGAAGATACAATCGCGTCGCGAAATTATTTTGTTTCTCTTAAACATAACTTCTCTAGCCAGGGTATTGAAGTTAGAAATTTAAAATTTGAAGAAATTACTGATCTCCTAAACTGGTCGGCAGATTCCCCCAGTCTTTTTTTTGAAAAAAGGGTCTTTTTTTCCGAACATATAATCGGAAAAATCAAAAAGGATAATAAAATAATTGTATCCTTACTGCAAAAAATTAATTCAAAAAGAGAGGTTCATCTTTTCAATTGGGAAAGTATTTCCTCATGGGAGCTTAAGTTCAAAAAAATCGGACAGATTAAAGAATTTAAACCTAATCAAACAATCTTTAAACTGCTTGATTCTCTCTATCCCGGTAAGAGAGCGGATTTTATTTCAATCCTTGACGTCCTTGCCTCCGATTTAGATGAAAATTTTATTTTTCAAATGCTGGTGAGATATACGAGAAACTTAATTTTAACCAAAGAAGGAGTTAACCTAAGCTCCTTGCAAACATGGCAGATGCTCAAATACAAATCTCAAGCCAACCATTGGAAAACTGAAAATTTAATCAATTTTTATGAGGCTTTATTTAAAATTGAAGTCGGTATAAAAACGAGCAACAATCCTTTTCCTAGTATAAAGTCCCTCGAAATATTAGCCTGTCATTTTTTGTGATATAATTAACACGCACGATACTTTGTTCTGATGGCAAAAAAAACAGTATGACAATTAACCCATCTATTTTTAAAGCTTACGACATAAGAGGAATTTATCCCCAAGATATTAACCAAGAAAATATAGGCAAGATAATAACAGGAATTTATACTTTTTTTCTAAGAGATTTTAAAACTGATACAGTAAGAGTTGTTTTAGGAAGAGATATGCGGCTTTCGTCACCCCCTTTATTTCAAGTTGCCAAAAAAACTATGGTTTCACTCGGCGCCACAGTAATTGATATTGGCTTATCATCAACTCCAACTTTTTATTTTGCTTGCCTTAAATACGGTTATGACTGTGGTCTTCAAATAAGCGCCTCTCATAATCCCCCAAACTATAATGGAATAAAATTCGTGAAAAGAAAAGATAAATGCCTAATCAAGATTGGAAAATCTACAGGAATGGACGATGTAAAACAGATTGTCTTAAGTGAAAAAAAGTTTAAAAGTCTAAGAAAAGGAAGAATAATTAAAAATACTAACGTTCTTAAAGATGAAATTGAGTTTGCTTTTAAAGCAATTAAACCTGCCAATTTAAAAACATTCAAAGTTGTTGCCGATCCTGGAAATGCTATGGGAATCCTTTATCTCAAAGAACTTTTTAGTAAACTACCTTGCCAGCTGAAAAAAATGAATTTCGAACTTGATGGCAGATTTCCCGCTCATCAGCCAGATCCAATGGATCTTAAAAATCTAGTTGATTTAGAAAAAAAAGTTATCGAAGAAAAAGCTGATTTGGGTATAGCGCCAGATGGAGATGGGGATAGAGTTTTTTTTGTCGACGAAAAAGGACATTTGGTTAAGGCGAGTCTGATTACTTCTATTTTAGCAAAAGATATAATCTCTCAAAATCCTGGAGAAAAAGTGTTAATTGATATTCGTTATATCAGAAATATTAGTAACGCAGTCGAAAAAAGTAACGGAAAACCTATAATTGGAAAGGTAGGTCATGCACTTATTACTGAACACATGATACGAGATGAAGTTATCTTTTCTGGTGAGTCGTCTGGACATTATTTTTACCGAGAAACAGGCTATGCAGAAAGTTCTGTTCTTACCATTTTAAGACTACTTAAAATACTCAGTAAGGAGAATAAACCGCTTTCTCTACTGGCTAAGGAAGTCGAAGTCTCGAGTGAATCTGGTGAATATAATTTTATTTTAAAAGAAAGACTAAACTCAAAAGATCTCTTAAACTATATTTGTAAAAAATTCAAAGATGGCAAAATTTCTTGGCTTGATGGTCTTTCGGTAGATTATCCTTCCTGGAGATTTAATATCCGGACATCTAATACCGAACCTCTTGTCAGATTAAATGTTGAAGCAAAAACAGAAAAAGTTACAGCCAAAAAACTACAGGAATTAACCAAGCAAATACTACTTTTTGGAGCGAAAGAAAAAAAATAAAATTCAGTCAACGTATTAATGATATAATGTCTTTCAATATGAACGAAAAGCCTAAAAGCACAGAGTCATTGATCCAACTTTCAAAATACACTCATGCGCTTTTGGCTAGCCTAAAATCGATAAAATCCAGACCTTTACCCGATGACTTTTCCAAGTTGACGGTTTCCCAGACAGTCTCCTTTTTAGCGCTTGTCTACGAACGAGTTAGAAATGCTGTAGAGTTCCGCGAAGAGCATCTGATACTTCGGGCTGCAATTGAAAGAATCTTAAAGCGAAGATTGGCAATTAATCCTGAAGGCATTGATGAAGCAGAAAATTTACTTAGAGAACTTTTATGGGCTCGTTATTTTGATAACGAAAGCCTTGGATCTATAGATATTAAAAAAATTCAGGTCATTATAAAAAGACTTATTCTTCTTAAAAAATTGATTTCAACAGGAAGAGTTTTATCAGAACAACATTTTTTAACCCAATTTTTATTTGATCTAGCAACTTGCGAGATAGAAGAAACTTTAAAACCAGAGGCTACACTTAGAAATTCAAGCTTTACTTTTTATATCTACCAAGTGCTACATAACAAAATAAAACTAGATGGATTATCAGAACAACAAAAAGACGCATTTTTCCTTGTCTCAATCGAGAAATCTTATCGAAAAAGTGACAACGCCTATAAAAGATATCATCTTTTTGTAACCTTTTATAAAACGATTAAAGAGTTTAGCGATGAAGAACTGCATAGTTTGTCTACTAAATTACCAGAAATCTTTAAAAAAATAGATGCGATTATTACCAGTCCTTACGTTGATAATTTAGCCAAATTCAGCAAAAAACAAATGCCTCCCTTTTTAATTCTATTTGAAATAATAAAAAAGAAACAGCTTGAAGCGGTAGACATCATACAAAACCGAAAAAAACTTTGGGTTGAGGTTGATCATACTTGTAGGGAAAAATATCAACAGATTAGCCTAAGATTAAGAAACCTTGCTATCAAAGCTTTTGTCTATATTTTTTTAACCAAAATGGTTTTGGCGCTTATCCTTGAATATCCTGCCTCTTTATATTTTTACAACGAAGTTAACACTGCTGCGATTATCATAAATAGCATCTTTCCGCCAATACTGATGGCAGTTATTGTGCTTTTTTTCAGAACTCCTGGTGATGAGAACACAAAAAATATTTTTCAAAGAATAGTCGATATCATCGATAAAGATAAATCTTTTGAAACACTAATTTCTTATATTCCTAAACAACCTCGAATAAAAAAACCTGTTTTAATTTTTGGCTTTACCATTTTTTACTCTTTCACGTTTTTTGTTACACTTTTACTCATTTATGAATTACTGACATTACTTAATTTCAATTTAATTAGTCAGGCAATTTTTATTTTTTTTGTCAGCTTAGTTACTTTTTTTTCTTACCGAATAAAACAAATTGTAAACGAATATCGACTACAAGAAAAAGAGAGTATTTTAACGCCGGTGGTGGATTTTTTCTTTATGCCGATTTTGTCAATCGGAAAATTTCTCAGTACCGAGATAGCACGCTTAAACTTTTTTATCTTTATCTTTGATTTTCTGATTGAAGCTCCTTTTAAACTTGTGTTTGAGATTGTTGAGGAATGGATTAGTTTTGTCAGACAAAGAAAAGAAGAAATAGTTTAAGATTTATTTTGATTTTTTTGTTTTCCCTGCTTTCTGTTTCTACGATAAGCCTCTATCAATTGATCACCGGCAATATCTAGTGCAGCAGCTGTTACTCCAATAGCTAATAAACCGATACTAAATGCAATAGCCCATGGCCGTATAGCATCATATATTCGACCTAATCGAGAACGTTCATTTTTTTCTACCATTTAGACAAATAGGTGTGAGTTAAGACATCCCAGAATGGAACTCATTAGAGGCTTATATGTATAAAATTTATAATACTTTCAGTCAATTACAGATTGAAATTCAATAAACTCCAAGCTTAACCAACGATTCCTTTAAT
>Ga0209542_10000975_pt1 | contig 68250 bp, 87 predicted proteins | sample RifCSPhighO2_01_FD_184028 | JGI IMG/M metagenome (GOLD analysis project Ga0209542, IMG submission 184028) | Soil microbial communities from Rifle, Colorado - Rifle CSP2_plank highO2_0.1 (SPAdes) (version 2) | ecosystem: Environmental > Terrestrial > Deep subsurface > Rock core/Sediment ...
CCATCAGGAATTCTCGTAGCAAAGCAAAAAATTCTTCATGGAAAAAACTGGTCTGAAACTCATGGAGCACTTCAAGAACAAGGAAAAAGAATGTTAATACCTCTAGAATTTGTTGAGTTCTTGAAATACACAAGGGAAAACTTTCCAGAAATCTATCGTGATGTTACAGAAGTTAGAAGCCCTTGGAGAGCAGAACATCTTGACGCTTATTTTGAAAAAAGAAAAGACGGATTATACATTTTAACGGGAAACAAAACAAAAGAAGAAAAATTAGATGAAGACACATTAATGGAAGATAGAATTCCTGGAATTTCTTTAGATGATTATATTGATAGAGCACATACAAGCCAAGGACTTCCAAGAAGAGATGTTAAAAAAGGAAATTTATATTTCTGGCATCCAAGAAATGATTCAGTTGCCGGGTTCCTCGCTAACGACGACAGGGCGGATCTGATTTGCGACAGGGATCCTCAGGGCAGGTATTTCGACATCGGGGTACGCGCTGTTGCACAGGAAAAGTAAGGTTTGGCTCGCTGGCAGTGAATTAGTTTAACGTTGCTTCTTGGTACGCCGCAAAATTTTTTAAATGAATTTTTCTTATTTATGTTGCCCTGAAAATTTTCTTTAAGATTTCAGAATGAGCAACTGAAAATCAGGAAGAGAATTGGATGGACTACACGCCAGTTTATTAGCACATAATTTAAGTTTATTTTAAGTCAGTAAAATTCAACAGCGACAATTAGTAGCGTTTATATATAATATTTGCAAAACTTGAAACTGCGGTGGTAATCGGTGAATTGGCTACAAATGATTCAGTTGCCAGGTTCAACGCTAACGACAACAGGGCGAATCTGAATTGCAACAGGAATCCTCAGAACAGGAATTTCGACATCGGAATAGTTCATTCAGGGCATTTTTATAAAATGCACAGTAATATTTATCCTGAGATTTATTCCAAAAAAAACTTAGTTTTTGCCTGGAAAAAGGCAAGAAAAGGAAAAACAAAGAAAGATTATGTTGCAGAGTTTGAAAAAAATTTAGGCAAGAATATTAGATTGCTTCGTGATGAACTAATCTTTCAAACTTACAATCCAGAGCCACTAAAAACCTTTATTTTGCGAGACCCAAAGACAAGAAAAATTTCAAAATCACATCTCCGTGACAGGGTTGTCCATCATGCTTTATGTAATGTAATTGAGCCTATTTTTGATAAAACATTCATTTACGATAATTGCGCAAATAGAAAGGGTAAAGGAAATTTATTCGCTATTAAGAGATTTGAAAAATTTCACAGGAAAGTAACTGATAATTTAACTTCAAAAGGATACTGCTTAAAAGCAGATATAAAACATTATTTTCAGGAAGTTAATCATGAAATTCTTCTGAAAATAATTAAGAGAAAAATAAAAGATGAGAAAACAATTTGGCTTATTAAGCGTGTCGTAGAGAGAGAGAGAGAGAGACGCGGATTTGTATTAAAAATAAAGGAATGCCGTTGGGCAATTTAACCTCCCAATTTTTTGCAAATGTTTACTTGGGAGAATTAGACAAATTTGTTAAACATGAATTAAGGGCAAGATATTACGTAAGATATGTTGATGATTTTGTTATTTTGCACAAATCCAAACCACAGCTTGAATTATGGAAGACAGAAATAGAAGATTTTCTAAAAGAAAAATTACACCTTAAACTTCACAAGGACAAATCTAAGATAGTATCTTTGTCAAAAGGAGTCGATTTTGTCGGCTTTAGGAACTTTTATTATTTTAAATTACTAAGAAAAAGAAATATAAAAAACATTAAAAATAAAATAGAGTTGTTTGAAGTGGGAAAAATTTCAAACGAGAAAATGGCTGAAATTTTTCAAGGATGGAACGCTTATGCAAAATGGGCAAATACATATGGGTTAATAGATAATATTATAAATAAAAGAAAATCTTCAATAAAATGACAGAAGAAAACAAAGAAAAAAATTTCAAGAAAAGATTCGGAAAGTTTTATGATAGTTTCTACAAAATTTTATTGCTAATCCCGTTGATAATCATAATATTTTCTTTCGTCTATATGGGAATATTTTATTCTAATAACGGCGATTTTATTTTCAAAGATTTTTCTTTGACAGGAGGAACTTCAATTACTTTAATAGGTAAGGTTGATGCTTCTTTGTTAGAAGAGACACTCTTTAGAAGTCTTGATGAATTAAATACTAGGGTTGTTTACGACATCACAACTGGAGAACAAACATCTTTAATTGTGCAAACAAAAACAAATTCGGATGAAGCAATTAAAATACTTGAATCTTATCTTGGATATCCATTAAATGATGAAAATAGCAGCGTTGAATTTATATCCGCCACACTTAGCGAAGATTTTTACAGGCAGCTTCTTTTTGCCATTTTGATTGCTTTTCTTTTTATGGCAATTGTAATCTTCCTTATATTTAGGAACTTCCTTCCTTCCGCGGCAGTTGTAATCTCTGCTTTTGCAGACATCTTGATGACTCTAACATTAGTGAATATTTTAGGAATAAAGATGTCAAGCGCAGGAATTGTGGCCTTTTTGATGCTTATTGGGTACAGTGTTGATACAGATATTCTATTGACAAATAGGGTTTTGAAGAGACTTGACGGAACAATAAATGAGAAAATATTCAGTGCATTTAAAACAGGGATGATGATGTCCTTAACTTCTTTGGTTGCGTTGGCTTTCGCACTTGTAGTTTCAAGTTTTTTCTCTGTAATTTTAGCCCAAATATTCACTATTCTAGTTATTGGCATTGGATTTGATATATTCAACACATGGGTTACAAATGCCTCGCTCCTTAAATGGTATATGACAAAGAAACAAAAATGAAATTTAATTTTTCATTTACATTGAGAATATGGATTTTGATAGTAGCAATTTTATTATCCCTTCTTGCGATAGTTGGCTCCCCAATTAATTTATTTCAACAGGGAATTTTGGTAACAGGTGTGGAACAGAACTCAACATCTTTTGAGTCTGGCTTAAGGCAAGGACAGATCATTATAGAAGTTGATGGAAATTTAATAAAAGATATTGATGATTATTCAATGGCTTTGCTGGGAAAATTTGATTCTGGAGAAAATGTAAAAACAATAATAAAAACTAAAGACAGTGAGATAATTCTATTTTCAAATAATACCCCCGAAATAACAATTTCAGAAATACCTAAAACAAATATCAAAACAGGTTTGGATATTTCTGGTGGTGCAAGGGCTTTGATAAAGGCGCAGGACAAAGAAATTTCTTCAACTGAAGCAAGTGAATTAAAGGAAGTCATAAACAACAGATTAAATGTTTATGGAATAGAAGATGTTAAAGTTTCTTCGATCTCTGATTTATCTGGAAATTATTATGTTCGAATTGAAATAGCAGGTGCAACTCCAGAAGGATTAAAAGAATTAATCTCGCAGCAAGGAAAGTTTGAAGCTAAAATAGGAGATGAAGTTGTTTTTATTGGTGGTAAGGACATAACTTCTGTTTCTCGATCAGGACAAGATGCACTTGTTGAATCATGTAGTCAGCAAGCAGACAATTCGTATTTCTGTAATTTCAGGTTCTCAGTTTACTTAAATGAAGAAGCTGCAAAAAGACATGCAGATATAACAAAAGAACTTGACGTGAACTACACCGGAGGTGGAGTTTACTTATCAAAAAAACTTGATTTATTTTTAGACGACAAACTTGTTGATTCTCTGTTTATCAGCGAGGGATTAAAAGGAAGGGTTACAACTCAAATCTCAATCACAGGTTCATCTACTGGATTTACTCAAGAAGAAGCCAACAAAAACGCACGTGATGAAATGAATAAACTACAGACAATACTTATCACAGGAAGTTTACCCTATCAATTAGAGGTAGTTAGTCTTGATACAATATCTTCGTCTATCGGGAAAAATTTCGTGAGTTCTATCATCAAGGTAGGTTTAATTGCTTTGCTTTCAGTTTCACTACTCATCTTTTTGAGGTATAAAAAAATAAAATTGTCTTTGGCGTTGCTACTCACAAGCATTTCTGAGATTGTTATAATCCTTGGAATTGCATCTTTAATAAAATGGAATCTTGATTTACCAAGTATTGCAGGAATATTAGCAACAATTGGAACAGGAATTGACCAGCAAATAATTATTATGGATGAATCAAAAGAACCTTCTTCAAGCCTTCAACAAAGTCTAAAGCGTGCGTTCATGATAATCTTGGGAGCTTATTTAACAGTAACAGCAGCCCTATTGCCTCTTTATTGGGCAGCCGCAGGATTTTTTAAGGGATTTGCATTGACAACAATTATTGGTGTTACTGCAGGAATTTTAATAACCAGACCCGCCTTTAGCGACATAATAAAAAAAATAAAAGAAAGAGAAGAATAATCCACAAGTAATAAAAACATAACTTTACTTTTTCTTAAATGAATTATTTCAAAAAAACTGGAAAAGATGTTAAAGAAATTTCTTCAAGATTCTATAAACGCGATTTTTCAGGGGATGAAGGACAGGTTATAAAAAATAGTACATACCAAATATCTACACAACTCGTAGCTAAATTTGGATCATTGATTTTTACAGTAATAGTCGCAAGAATGCTTATGCCAGAATTATTTGGATTGTACAACTTGGCAATATCTACAATAATGGTTTTTGCAGCATTTTCTGATTTTGGTCTTGGAAGTTCTTTGATAAGATTTGTTTCAAGTAAGGTTTCACAAAAAAAACTTGGAAAAGCAAAAAGCTATTTTACTTATATCATAAAATTAAAAATATTATTGCTAGTGCTGGTCATTTTTATTTTAATGATTTCTGCACATTTTTTAGCAACAAGCTTCTATCAAAAACCGCTTTTTCTGGCGTTAATTGCAGGATCTGTTTACCTGTTTTTTATGGAAATTTCAAGCATATTGAAGTCTTCTTATCAGTCAATCAATAAATTCGAGCTTATATTTACACAAGAAATAATTTTTCAGACATTAAGAATAATTTTCGTTTCTTCAGTAATATTTCTTTCACTGAATTATTTAGTTAATGAAGAATTACTTATGTTTTACATTGTATTGGCATTATCAACTGCTGCCTTTATCTCTTTTTTGTTTTTATTTTCCTTTTCTAAAAAAACTTTAACTTTTCTGGAACACAAAAAATCCAATATCACGAAAAGAGAAAAAAGCAACTTGAATAAGTTCATCCTTGCTGTTTCTGTAACTGCACTATCCGGGATTTTTTTCAGCTATATAGACAAAATAATGCTTGGTGGTTTTGTCGACGGAGAATTTATTGGATACTACTCTGCTGCATTTAGTTTTATTGGGGCATCAATTCCCATTATAACTTTTTCAGCAGCACTTCTTCCCATATTTAGTAGACTGACGAGAAATAAGCTTGAGCCGCTTTTTAGAAAGTCAAGGGAAATTATTATGACTCTATCAATAATTTTAATGGTTTTCTTTTTAATATTTGCCCCACTACTCATAAATATAGTATTTGGAGAATTATATGCTCCATCAGTAGAAATCTTAAGAATATTCTCGGTTGTTTTGATAATCATGTCGGCTAACGCTCTTTTTTCAACTTATTTAACAGCAATTGGAAAACCATTGGTCATAACAAAATCTTTGATTATATCATCTATACTAAATGTAATATTAAACTATATCTTGATATCCTGGTTGGTAAATTATAGTCAATTAGCCGCTGTCTATGGTGCAGTATTTGCTACAATAACTAGCAATTTCGTTTATCTTATCTTAATGTTTTATTTTAATAAGTCTTACAATTGAGAGTAAATTCTACTCTTTTTATTGTATGGGGATAAAGCACATTTTTTTTGATTATCCCATATATATCTGATAAGATTATGTAATCCCTTATATTCTTTTTTATATCTTCAGGGTATAAATTCAATAGTGTTAAGAACTTTTTGTTTTTTAAAAGATAAGGATCTGATTCAAAAAACCTCACTAAGTCATAAGTTATTAAATCTACTTCAGGATTCCAATCAACAAAAACATATTTTCCTTCTTTTAATAAAATCTGTCCTCTTGAAAAATCTCCATGAAGTGTTGTTACTACAAATTTTTTTCCAGACAAATTCATTCTTTTAAGAACGCTTTTTATATAATTTTTGTAAGGGCTTTTTTTTATTCTTTTGTTTATTTTTTTTAGATGCTCTTTTAAAGAAATTTTCTTAATTCCCTGAGAGTTATAAAATTCCATTAGTCTTTTAATTAATCCAGAATCATCATTTTCTTGATAAACTGTTAGCATCTCTTCTATCGAATAAATTTTATTCTTATTTATCTCAAAGATTTTTGGAGCAAACCCCTCTAGCGCAAATTTTTCTTGAAATTTCTTTGATTTTATGAAATCTTCGTTTTTTCCAAGTAAAGGGAATGATATAACTTTTTTATCTTTTAGTTTAAATCCCTTTATTTGTCCTGCGACAAAAATTACATCACCAAAATTCTCTGCTAAATAAACATTTTTCAAGAATGGTTGAAGTAATCCTATTTTAATAAAAAAATAGATAATTCTTTTAAGGGGGGAATTAAATTTTACTCTCATAAAATTAACAGCGTTTTCTTTATTTTGGAAGTATACTTCTCTCTTATGCTTTTTATGCTTTAATATGTAGTATTTCTTTTTTTGAGAGTTTTTGAATTTTTCAGATATTTCACTAAGTTTTTCTTCAAACATTTTTTCCATCACTTTTAAATATCATTAGAAGTTCATCAGCAACTCTATCCCATGTGAAGCCATTATCTATAAGCCACCTTCTATAGTTTATTTTTTTTGGATTTTTTAATATTTTTTTTATTTGCGCTTCAAAGTCTCTTTCGTTTTTCCATTTATCTATCTTGTCAAATGGCATTATTGGGCCAGCTCCATTATTATTGCCTATTACAATAGGGACGCCTGCAGACATTGCCTCAAGCCACGAAAGATTAAAACCAGCGTCGGGAGTTGCTAAATTTATGAAAACCTTACATTTATTATAGAATTCGTTCATGTCAGAGAATTTATCAAAAGAATGATATACCACTTTTCCTTTGTTTTTATCCTTCGATTTTGTTTCTCTCCCAGGGTTTCCAGCAGACAGCGGTTTTAATTCAAGTTCCTTTGCAACTTTTTCATAAATTTTCTGATTACCCATTTCAGAGAATTTATTTATCCACCCAAAAGAATCTCTTTTTTTGTTTAGTGGTCTAAATTTTTCAATATTCACTGCGCGATAAATAACATGTGCCCTCGGAAATCTTTTTTTGTTATGGTGAAACAGAACTATAACTTTTCTTCTCATAAATTTACCTGTAAAATTTTGTAGGAGTGTATGAATATCTTTTCCCCATTTTACGCCAATTGAACAATAAAAGTGCTTTCTCAAAAAAATTGGGTATGGTAATATCAATGGAAGTGCGCAACTATAGTCTTGAGTGTAAATTATATCATAATTTTTTTCTTTCATCAACTTCTTAACTTTTCTTCTTATCGGAAGAAAACCCCCTTTTAAAGAATATTTTTGTAAATCATCTTCTCTTGATAAAATATCAACTTCATGCCCTTTTTTTCTTAATGCATTTGCTATTTCCGTGTTTGCCCTTCCAACACCGCCGGGAATTCTAAGTAAAACAATTAATATCTTCATTTTTATTATACAAGCTTAAGTATTTTCCTTTTTTTATGTCAGAAGGATTAATTGCCCCCTGCAAATCAAGGATTATGTGGTGGTCTTCTAGCTTATTGATTAGATTTTTTAAATCGGGCATAAAATTTCCAATAACAATTAACTTTGAATTTTGCACAAGCTTGTCAAGATTTTCCTCTTTTATATCTTTTAAGAAAGGAAGGTAATTGTTAAATTCGTCGACATCCATATACGGATCATAAACTTTTATGTTGTATCCTTTATCAAATAATCTTACAAACCCAGTTTCTGTAAGTTTATTTATTAATGTCAACGTTGGACTTCCCCTTATGTCTCCAGATGTTCCGTCATATTTGAAAGATAAGCCGATTATTCCTATTTCTCTATAGTTAGTACTCAAAATAATTTTTAATGCCCTGTTAATATGTTCCTGATTACTTTTGTCTATTGAATCAATTAGTGGAATGTTTAAGCCCTCTTTATGGGCCATATTGACTAATGCAGAAGTGTCTTTTGGCAGGCAAGAACCACCATACGCGAAGCCGGGTTTAAGATATTTTTTTGAAATATTAAGTTTATTATCATTTGAAAAAACTTCCATAAGTTCTTGAGGGTTTATTTCAAGCCTTGAAGCAATACTCCCTATTTCATTTGCGAAAGAAATTTTTAGAGCATGCCATGAGTTATTAACATATTTTATCATTTCAGCAACTTTTTCATTAGTTAAGATTATTTGCCCATTAACTCCCCAATACATCATTCTAATTTTGTCTATAGTCTCATTGTCTGAAGAGCCTATGACCATTAAACTTGGATTAAAAAAATCTTCTATAGCACTTCCTTCTCTTAAAAATTCAGGATTCATTACTATTTTTATTTCTTTATCTTTAATTTTATTTTTTAGAAAATCGATAGTTCCGGGAGAAACAGTGCTCCTTATTAATATTATATAAGGTTTTTTTACATTACTTATTATGTCATTAAAAACCATGTGAACTCTTGAATTATCCAGTCTGTCATCGTAACCTAAAGGTGTGCCGACACAAATTATTCCAATATCTGATTTATCAACAGCTTCGTTTATGTCTGTTGTAGCAAATATATTTTTTCCAGCATGCTTTTTTAGTAAATCTCCTAAACCAGGTTCTTTAATTGGAGGAATTCCTAGATTTATTTCGTCAACTTTTTTCTTTTTTATGTCGTTGCAGATAACCTGATGTCCCAGTTCAGCTAAACAAACAGCACTGACAGAGCCGACATAACCCATACCAAAAATAGCAATTTTCATTTTACTTTTTATATGAATCAAGAATTTATCCCTTATTTAAAAATTATGAAAGAGAATAACATATGTTAAGTCCTTATATTTATGCCATCAGGAGAAAATATTGCTTTAGGAAACATTTTTTTTAAACTCTCTGTTTTTACCAAAAGTTTTTCTCCTAACATATTACCAACAATTCTCTGAAATATTCCCGAGTTTTCTCCATTTTCTCCTTCTCCCTGGATTTTGTGAAAAAGACAATAGTGTTTTTCTTTAAATATTCTGATCGGGATGAGAAGTGGAAACGCAATGCTCCAATCTTGTGTATAAATGATATCATAGTTTTCTACTTCGTCTTTTCTTCTAATTGTTTCCTTTAAACTTCCCATAGAGCCAGAAAGGGATGTTATGTTTAAGTCATCTTCTCTTGAAATTATATCAACTTTATGTCCTTTTAACTCAAATTTCTCTTTGATTTTTTTAACATCATTCCCAACACCTTCATTATCATTCCATTTCCTTAACACAATTAATATTTTCATTTTACTAATTCATTTAAAACATTTCTTATTTTTTCTATAACTTCTTTTTCTTTTGAACCCCCAAATTCTAAATTTTTACTATTTTTTATGTTTAATACATCAAAATCTTTTACAAATTCCTCAGCTTTTTTCAACTCATTTTTATCATTTACCGTAAGCCAAACACCGTCGTAGTAAAAAGAATATATTTTTCCTTCCTTAATTAATTTTCTGAAAGCATTTTCCTCTATATTCTCTCCTTCAAGGTAATCTTTTATCTTTTTATTGAACACATAAATCCCAGAATTAATCATTTTATCATGAACTTCTCCTTTTTCTTTAAATTCTATTACTTGGCTCCTGTCGTTTAAGTTAATAACTCCAAAATTAGTTTTTAATTTAACACTTACCAAAGTTACTATGGGGCTATTTCTCAAATGCGCATTAGTTAGCCCTTCTAGTTGCAAATCAGTTATTTGGTCGCCGTTCATTGCATAAAAATTCTCTTCGTTAATTAGTCCTTTTTCAAATACCTGTTCAATGTCTGTTTTAAATGCATCTTCTGTCCCACCTTCTTGACTGTGTTCCACATAATTAATCCTAACTCCAAAATCACTTCCATCTCCAAAATAATTCATAATCATTTCTTTTTTATATGCTACACCTATAATTATATTAGTAACTCCATTGCTTTTAAGCCATTCAATTATTCTTTCGAGTATTGGCTTTCCTCTTACAGGAATCAGTGGTTTAGGTAAATCTTCTGTTCTTTCTTCAAACCTAGTTCCTTTCCCTCCGGCAAGTATTAGTGCAGAATTTAAAATCATCTAACATCAATAAAGATTTGTTTTAAAAAGTTTTATGGAGTTGAGTTCTATATTAAATCTTATAGAAGAAAAATTAGTAAAAATTCTTTTTAAAAGAAAAATTATCTTTTATTTTAATAGCGGTATTGCTCTATCCATCCCCATTGAGATATAAGGGTGTAAGCTTTCTCTGAAATCTGTTGTATACATACCTGGCGTTATAATTTTTGGTCTATCATGCAATTTGTCAAGATTTAATTTTCCACCAGAACTTTTAGCATAAAAAAGCAAACCAGTATCATCAATTCCTAACGGGAGTTTTTTTTGTTCGGCTTCTTTATTTGGTGTTGTATTCCACATCGCTCTTATATGCCCTAGAACAACAAAACTTTCTTCATTAACTTCTAATCCACTTTCACCTTTTATCCTTGAAGCAAGACTTGTGTTTGTAGGAACTCCTCTATCAAAAAATCCCCCTAAAGACCATAAATATCCTCTTGCAGGTTCTGCATTTCTTCTTACTAATAAAATTCCCATTCTTCCATAATCATTATCACAAGAAACAAGAGCATCATGACAACTCCTTACAAGAACTTGCCTTCCGTCTGCATAAACTGCTTCCCCTCGTCCCTTATATCTTAAAGTTTCTAAATCTGTGCCATTTTCAATAGATTCCATGAAAAAAGGATTTTCTACCGTTTTAAATTCTGTTATTTTATCAGTCATTTTTATTTTATAATTTTTCCCCTTTTAAGTATTGTTGTGATTAATTAGAATAGGTTAGGTTCAGGGTCGTTATCAACAGGTTTTTCAGGAACACCTAACCCTCCAAGTTGCCTATGGGTTAATAATCCTCCATCAACAATTATATTTTGACCGTAAATATATGACGATTTTTCAGACAATAAAAATAGAGTGACATCTGCTATCTCTTCAGAATGGCCTCTTCTTCCAATAGGAATTAAACTTCTCAAACTATTTACTCCATCTCTATTTATTCTTGCATCACCCATTCCTTCTGTCTTAATTGCTCCTGGTGAAATAGTATTAACTTTTATATTCTGTCTTCCATACTCCAAAGCCATATTTCTTGCTATAGCAGGAATCCCTGCCTTTACTATCTGATAAATTGTTCCTGGTTTAAATGACTGAATTCCTTGAACTGAGCTTACATTTACGATTCTTCCCCCTCCATTCTTTATCATATAGGGAACAACAGATCTTAGCATATTTAGGTATCCTTGAAGGTTTGTGTTTAAGATTTCATCTGCTTTTTCTTCAGGCATTGTTATTAAATTTCCATCATCATTATATTCTATGCCTGCATTATTAACAAGAATCCAAGGAGCCCCTTGCTCTGAAACAATTTTTTCAATTGTTTTCTTCACATTTTCTCTATCAGAAACATCTGTTTCATAAAATTCAGAACTTGGAGAATTTTTTCTTAAATTATTCAAAACATCATGCCCCTTTGTTTCGTTAGTATCCAACATGCAAATTTGTGCTCTATGATATGATAATCCTTCTGCTATTGACCTTCCTATCCCAGATGCAGCTCCTGTAACAATTGCAATCCGGTCTCTAAAGTCTTCGTTGTAGTTTGGAGGGGAGTAATTCATTTTATTTAATTTATTTTAATTCTCTAGCCAATCTCTTTCCAGCATATATGGGACCTTCTATAGTTCCATATTCTTGCATGCTTTTATCTAAGAAAGCCGAAACATTTTGCGATTTATTAACTGCTTCTTGCATTACCTCTTTTATAGGTCTTTCGTCAATTACCGAAGCAAAACCATAATCTACAAGTTTTTTTGTGTTAAGTATAATTTCAGGATCATCCCCCTTTCCAGTATTAACTAGCATAACTCCCTTTCCAGCCATGATTCCATCAGTTACTGCCCCCCATCCTGCTCTACAAACAGTGGTGATAATATTTGGATTTGACATAGTTTCTTTTGTTGCTTTTTCAACTTCCACTTCCAGATCCTTAAATTCGTCAGGTGATGAAGTGTATATTTTTAGCTTTTAATCTTTCCTTATTATCCTGATTATGCCTTTTGTTTTCATAAAATTTCTTATTTTTAAAATTTATGAATTGATAATCCATGAACTTCAGTACCACTAATCTTATAAATAAAATTACCTCTCAGAAAATATGAGGGTTTTAATCACAGGAATTACTGGATTTATAGGTGCGGAATTAGCTCATAAACTTGTTGAAGAAGGACAGGAAGTGTATGGATTTGTTAGGCATGTTGTTGGAAGAGACCTAAAATGTTTAGATGACATAAAAGATAAAATAAAATTAATAACATGCGACACGACAGATTATTTTTCTGTAAGAAACTCATTGAAAAAAGTTGGGCCAGAAGTAGTTTTTCACTTAGCAGCATTGTCTCCCGTAAGATTAAGTTTTGAACACCCTTTTGATTATCAAAAAAACACATTTTTAGGGACAGTAAATATTGTGGAAGCTATATTGGATTTATATGGTGTTGAAAAAGTAAGGCTTATTGTGGCATCAACAGCAGAAGTTTATGGAATCCAAAATTCAATGTCGCCGTCAACTGAAGATTTACGTTTAGAGCCTTCAAGTCCTTATGCAGTTGCAAAAGCTTCAATGGATATGTACATGAGAATGCTTTTTTATATCTACGATTTTAACGGAGTTCTTTTAAGAAACTCAAATACTTTTGGAAGAAAATATGATGATAGTTTTTTTACTGAATATCTGATAACAGAAATGCTCAAAGGAAACGATATTTACATAGGAGCGCCAGACTCTGTGAGGGATTATATGTATGTTGACGATCATGTTAATTCTTACTTGCTTGCCATGAAATCTCCAAATGCGAAAGGACAGGTATTTAACATTGCCGGAGGGAAAGGATACACTAACAAAGAGTGGACATTAAAAATTGCAGAACAAATAAACTTTCCTTTAGAAAAAATACATTTTGGAGAATATCCCCCAGGATATCCATCTCGCCCATTAAAATCAGATCAGCCATATTTAGTTTTGGATGCATCAAAAGCGCAAAGAATTCTTGGTTGGCGACAAACAATGTCTCCTGAAGAAGGTTTAAGGAAAACTATTGATTATTGGCGAAGTAAAATAAATAATTCTAAGAAAAAAGAGATTTCAGAAGAAGCATTGGAGAAAATAAAAGAAATTATAGATTCTTATTAAGATGAAAGTAGCAATGGTCACCCCCTCAAGAAAATCAGAAAAGGCAATATCTGGTTATTCTGAAGAACTTGTTAAAGCAGCAAAAATAAATAAAATTGATATGGACTTTGTAACTTATGAAAGGGGATTACCAATCTCATTTTTTAAATTATTTCCAAAATTTAAGAGTTATGATATTGTCCATATTCAGCACGAATATAATCTATTAGGCTATTATGGGCTGCCTTATTTTTTAATTTATTTATATTTCATCTTACCAAGAAATTACAAAGTGATTACTACTATGCACAATATTTTACCATTGAATGAAAAGTTTCACAGTAACTTTATAAAAACAATATTTAGAAAATTGCTTTATATTTTTCAAAACCGAGTGATAAATTACGGATCTGATTTAATTTTTGTACATTCGAACTTTTTTGTACCAACTTTGGTAAATTGGTATAATGTTCCAAAAAGAAAGATAGTTGTTTTACCGCAAGGGATAATCGAAGGTGTAAAAATAACAGAGAAAAACAAAGCAAAAAAATCTCTTAAAATAAAAAGCAATGTATACTTGATCATAGGAAATCTCCAATACGGAAAAGGCACAGATATAATTGTGGGGCAAGCGGATAAAATAGGGAAAACACTATTGATTGCTTCAAATCCAGATCCAGTAAATGATGAGAAAAAAAAGAGATTGTCAGGAATAATAGAAAATTTAATGAGGGAAGTTAAGCATCAGAATTTGTCGGAATATGTTAGATTCGACATATCGTCACTGAATGATAAAATGCCGAAATGGTGGCTTTACTTCTCAGCAGCTGATTTCGTTATGTTGCCTTATAGAGGAGGAATTGGTAGTGGGATATTTACACATGCAATTGCTACAAAAAAACCAGTTATCTCAAGTAGTATTCCTTTTTTTACAGATATAGAAAAGAATTATGGTTGTATAAAGACAGCAGAAAATGAAAGTAATTATTCTAGACTAGTTCACGAATGTATAAAATCAAAAAATTACAAAAAAATGGTAAAAGAATGCGAAAGGTACATGAAAGAGAATAGTTGGAGGGCAGTGACCAAAAGATATAAAGATATTTACCTTTCTCTTTTAAAATGAAAATAGTGGTAATTGGAGCCTCAGGATTTTTAGGAACAAAGCTGTTTAACTTTCTATCAAAAAATCACGAGGTAATTGGAACTTATTCTGACAACAAAAAGGAAGGATTAATGCATTTGGACGCCACAATTCCTGGTGATATAAAAAAATTTCTAAATGATAATAAGCCAGATATTGTTATAGATACTATAGCATTAACAAGTTCTGTTGCATGCGAAAAAAATCCAGATTTATGTAGGAGATTGAATTACGAAACAGCAAAAAATATTTTAGAAGCATGTAAAACAATCAATTCAGTTATGGTATTTTTTTCTTCAACATATATCTTCGACGGAAAGAAAGGAAATTACAACGAATCTGACTTACCTAATCCTGAGAATGAATATGGAAAAACAAAAGTGTTGGCTGAGAAGGAGATTTTAAGTTATAAAAATTCAATCGTAATAAGGGTAGATGCAATGTATGGTTACAATGGAAAAGGTGAAAAAAATGGTGTTTTTGGAGGTTCAATATTATCTGGAAATGAAGTAAAATTAAAAGCTCCTGATCAAATGAGGCAACCTGTCTTGGCTGATGATGTTGTAAGCGCTATTTTATTTATCTTGAAGAAAAATCAAAGGGGTTTATTTCATGTTGCTGGACCAACCAGAGTAAAAATGATTGATTTTTTAAAAAGTTTAGAGAAAGTAGTTAGGGATGAGTCAAAAATTTCATCAATACAAACAAATGAAAAATCAGAAATTGAAATGAAAATCCCATTTAATACAACTTTGGATATATCGAAAATAGAAAATCTGGGATTAAAAACACATTCTTTTGAGGAAGGGCTTGAAATTTTAAGAAACCAGTATAATAAAGACAAATAATTACTATTTTTTTACTATCCTAAATTTAGGCAATGCTGTTATTAAAATCCCTCCTTTTTCAAAATATTCTTTTTCCTGCTCCTTTATTTCTTCGAAGAAATGCCATGTATTAACCAAAAGATAATCTGGATTTGTTTTCCTCATTTCTTCTGGAGAAGTTATAGGAATTAAACTTCCTATTGTTTTCTTTCCCCATTTATCTTGATTTTTATCGGCGATAAAATCAATGATATTGGAATTTAGTCCAAAATATTGAAGTATAACATTCCCTCTTGTTGATGCGCCATAAATCCAAATTTTTTTACCATTTGATTTTTCTTCTTCCAGAAAATTCATCGAATCTTCTCTTATTTTGTCAATTCTTAAAGCAAATTCAAGATATGGATTTATTGTATTCAGTCCAATTTTTTGCTCTCTTTCAATTATCCCATTTATTCTTGATTTAGATTCACTAAATGGATTGATTTTTTCATTCCCAATTTTTTTTATGTACGTTCTTATACTTCCCCCATTTATATCATTTAGTTCAGCATCAAATATTTCTAGATTATGTTTTTCTAAAAGATTTTTCAATGAAGATAGTGAATAATACTCTCTATGTTCATGACATATATTATCAAATGCGTTATATTCTAACATTGTTGCAAGATAATTTTGCTGAATTACAAATAATCCATCATTATCTAAAATTTCATTAATGTCTCTGAGAAATTCATTAGGATTTTCCAAGTCATAGAACATTGAAATTGCAGTAATTATCTTCGCCTTTTTATCTACAAATTCTTCTTTGAAATTTTTTGCATTGAAAAAATTGTTTATTACATTAAATCCTTTTTCTTTGGCTTCTTTAGCTACATTTTTTGAAGGTTCAAATCCGATGAGCTTTCCTTTGGTATAAAATCCAAGCAAGGTTCCGTCATTACATCCAATATCTACAGCAATATCATTTTCGTTTAAGTCAATTAATTTAAGTGATTTCTCAACAATATCCTTCAAATCTTTTTTGATAGTTGTACTTATCCCTGATTTGTACCAATACTGCTCGTCCCACATTGATTCCGGAGGTGCGTTATGTTTTAGTTGTAAAACTTTACATTCCCCACATAGAACAAGTTCAAGAGGAACTCTTGGAATTTTCATCTGTTCTTTTTCAGATTTAATAAAACCAGTAACATATTGATTTCCAAGAGAGATTATAAAAGAGAGATTTTCAGATCCACATATACGACAATTTTTTATTTCAAACATCTTTATTTTAAAGCTTCTTCATATACTTTCTCCAGTTTTTTATTCCTTTCTTTTATAGAGAACTTCCCATATTTTATAATGTTTACGCAATTTTTTGACATTTTTTCTCTTAGTTTTTTGTTTTTAATAAGTTTTTCAGTTAAATCTATGATTTTCTCAGTAATTTTTTCATTATATTTCATCATTTCCTGTTTAGTTACATTCTCTTTTACTATAAATCCGGTTTTATCATCACCAACAATTTCATTCCTCGCGAAACCATCAACAGTTACAATAGGAATTCCAAAAGACATTGCTTCCAACATTGAGAATCCGAAACTATCTTTATATCCTGGATACACAAATACGTCACATATTGGGTAAATTTCATTAAACAGTTTTTCCTGTCCCATTAAATCATAAAAGTTTATCCTTTCATTTTTCAAATATCTCTTTTTAATGTTTTCGGGAGTGTCAGAAACAATAATTCCTTTTACGTCTCCATACTTTTTCGTTAATCTATTAATTGCCCCCAATGCGTGCAAGCCTCCTTTTCTAAAGAAATACCTTCCTACAAAAAGAAGATTTATTCCTCGGTGCTCTTTTCTCTTTTCTTTTGGAAGAGGAATCGCTGGGTAAATAACATCTATTTTTTCTTTTATCTCTGGAAATTTCTTTAGAATTCTTTTTTTAGCTGCGCAAGTCCATACAATTATCTTTTTACAGTTTTTATTTATCAATAGTTTTTTAGCTCTTTTCCTAACAAGATCATTTTCATGTCCCAAGAAAAACTGCCAGTCTCCTTCGAAATCGACAACCCATGGCTTATCAGTATTTTTTGAAAGACAATGTGCGCAGTGTATCAAATCAAATTTCTCTTTGGATTTTGTATGTCTTACGTTCAATATGGGAATTTTTAACAAAAAAATCAGGCTTCTTATAGTCCTTTTAATGTTATGAGAAAAAAAAAGCTGTCTAGAGTTTGTTAAAACTCCTTTTTGATTTTTTGTATTCAGATATTCAATATTATTAGGTGGATTTTTAATTAAATACTTGTAATATGGCGAATCAGGATATTTCCAAGGATACTGCAAATAAACTTTAATTTTTTTATTCATTTTACTATTAAATCACAAAAATAATTATTTAATGAAATTAAAAAGCTTATGAATTTATACATCTGAATAAGATACTATCACTTATTTTTGGTGACAGAAGATAGTTATCTAATATCATAAAGTTTTTTAAAGAAATATCCGAGATTATTTCATGGATGGCTTGATGAGTCAATTAAATGGAGTAACAAAAAATTTTGATCCTATTGACAAAATCAATTCAATAATAAAAGAGTTGGCTAATAATTTAGTGTTCCCATCTTTAAACAATAAAAGACTAGTAGATATTTTGACAAAAAATGAAGAAGATTTAGTCGATTTTATTAAAAATAATTCCATACTATCCGACATAGATGACATAATATTTATTTTAGAATCAAAATATAGGGATGTAAAAGGTTACAGCGTGGAAGATAGAGATATCACAAAGATTTATGATGCTGTATTTAATGAAGGGTTTTTTTTCAATGGAAAATTGACGATGTTTTCCGGAGGAACTGGCTCAAATAGATTGACAAAAGGCCTGCTTGAAATGGGGGCGGACATAACTTTATTAGTTAATGCTTATGATGACGGAAAAAGCACAGGACATATAAGAAGAAACTTGAATCTTTTAGGTCCATCAGATATTGCTAAAAATATAGTGGCTCTTATGGGGGATTCTAAACAAGAACTGAGAAGCTTTTTAGAATATCGTCTGCCCATAACAAAAACCTCTGAACAATTGAGAAGTGATTTGAGGTTAGCAATAACAGATCATGAAAAATCAGGTTTGATAAATGATTTTCTTAATAAGACAGATGTATCAATCAAGACACAATTACGTGTTTTTCTCACAGAATTTGAAAGGGCAATCTCTACTTGGGAAACAAAATATAATCAGGTTTATGACTTACGAGATTATGGAATAAGGAATATGATTTATGTTGGAGCTCATTTTCATTATAATAAGGATTATCATTTTACAAATAATAAGCTAATTGAGTTTTTTGGCCTATCCGGAAAAATATTTCTGAATAATCAAGAACCATTATGGTTAATTGCAGTGACTGAAAAAGGAAATCTATTGAACTGCGAAGCAGAAGTTGTATTTGATCATCTTAATGAAGAGATATCTGAAATATTTTTAGTAAAAAAGCCATTAGGTGATGCAGATATAAGACAATTTAACTTATTACCTTCGATAAATGATAAAATTAATTATATAAAATCAAATTTTGCAGTTTATCCAGAAGCGACAGAAGAAGCGATTGATTCAATTAAGCAATCAGAATTAATAATATTTCCTCCAACAACATTCCATTCTAGTTTGACTCCAACGTTGGTTACTAAGGGAATTTCAGAGGCACTGAATAACTCTAATTCATTGAAAATATTTGTGGCTAATTTAATAAGAGAAAGAGGTTTTCATACTTTGGGAGAAAATTTAGTTGAACTTGAAAAATATATTAATCATGAAACAAATAATGGTCAAAAAACAGAAATAGATTATATAATAATAAATACTCATGGTTATAGAACCGATGGAGTAATAAATGCTAATAGATTGCCTATAGATAAAAAGTATCTTTCTCAATGTGGTGTTGAGTTAATTGAGGTAAGTGTTGAAGAAGATTCACAATACCATATGAAACACCAACATAAGCTTCTAGCGCAGATTATTCATTCTCTTAAAATGATAGATGACATTGGTTATAGAGTTAATAAAGGAAAATTAATCAAAAAAGAAAAAATAAACAAAATTGAGAATAAGAGAGAACAACTAAGGCAGTTATTAAATAACCCTTTTTTGTATAAGGAAAAAGAGTCTAGAATAAAAAGATTAATTGATGAGATATTGGGTATTAGTGGAGTAGACAAGTTTAAACCGAAGAGACCGATAAAAGTTATTATTTTAGGTGCTGGTAAGGGAACTCGACTTAAATCAGATATACCTAAAATAATTTATCCAATCAATGGTAAAGCGAATTTAGCTTATTTATTAGAAAAATACTACAAAATTGATGAAAAACCAATTGTTGTCGTCAATGAAAATGATATAAAAAAGCTTGAGGGCTGGTCTGAAAATTATCCCAGTTACAATGCCAAAGTAATCATAACAAAAGATCTTAGGGGAACTGCTATGAGTTTTTTTGATGTTCTAAAAAAAGAGTTCTCCGATTTTGATGGAGATATCTTTTTGTCTTGGGGTGATATTACAAATATAAGATCAGAAACAATAAACTTAACCTGTGCTATACATCAGGCTTTAGAAAGTTCAGTTATAACAATCCCAACATGCTGGGAAAAAAATCCTTATGCAGGGTTAATAAGGGATAATGATGGGAAAATAATTGATGTTTTTATAACCAAAGAAAATCCAGGACAAAAAAGGGATTTTGGAGAACATGATGCTAGTATATTCATATTTAAATCAAAAGAAGTTCTTGAAGCACTTAAACAATTAGTAAATGATTCTGGAATAGAAAAAGGAACTATTTCCGAGCTTAATTTTTTAAAATTGATTCCAAAGTTGACAAGTCTAGAAAAAGAAATTGTTGGTATTGCCAGTGCAGATCCGAAAGAATGTGCAGGATTCAATACACAAGAAGAAGTTGAGATGGTTGAACAATATATGAAAGAACTTAATGATGAAATACAAAATTCAAAAGAGAGTGTATTAAACTTAAGTTTTGAGGAGTATAATATAAGACAACATTTATCAAGATTAGATGAATATCTAAAGAAAGTTTACAAAGGGTTATCTATAGATGTAGATGAAACCATAACAAACGAAGATAATGAAGTTCCGAATGATATTGTTGAACTTCTTGTGAAGTTATCGAATAATAACATTCCTGTGGGTATTATGACTGTCAGGCAGAACAATTCTTTGACTGAAAAACTTATTCACAAAATTATTTCTCATAAGAATCTTAAAATATCTTCCAAATCAAAATTTTATATTTATCCAGAAAATGCTTCATATTGTTACAGGTTAGATTATGGAGTTAGTAAAAAAATGTATGATGAAAAAATGCCGCAATATGTTTTAGAAACTGCATTAAAAATACTCAGGAAAAATGTCTTGAAGCTTGAAGATGACTATATTGTAACAGATTATAAACTACACATTCTACCAAAAAACCCAAATATTCAAAATGGATACGTTAACAAAATAAATTCTATGTTCAGGATAATGAACATACCTCTAGCAGTCAATAAAAGTAATTCTGCACAAACTTCAGGTTCTATTGTAATATCTAAAAAAGAAATTAATAAGGAATTTGCTTTAACACATTTCGCAAACGCTAACGATTTATTGGTTGATGAAATAGTTAAAATAGGAGACATGGGTGATTTAGATTCAGTAGACAATTCCTTATTAAAAGGAGTGGGAAGCTTTTCAGTAAATGAGTATGACATTAATAATAAAGAGCAAGTTAGCATCACTTTAGCAAAAGGATTACAATATAAAGGAGTTAATGGGTCGAGGTGGCTATTAAATCAAATAAAATTTGCAACAGACAATGTTTAAAATGCAAAATAAAGAAAAAACAGGAGAAATTTTTCCTAAAGATATAATTCTAAAATGCGAACGAATGATAGCCTACGATTCGAATGACTATCTTTATCCAAAAGGTTCAAAACATGATAATTCTACAAATTGGTTGTTCAATTTTAAACTTTACAGATTATTTTATCCTAAATATTCAGGACAAATCACTGGAAATTTAAAAATTCTAGATTTAGGGTGTGCAGGAGGGGGTTTTGTAAGGGCATGTATCAATGATGGTTGTTTTGCAGTTGGTTTAGAAGGTAGTGACTACTCAAAAAAAATGCACAGGGCTGAATGGCCAATAATTCCAGATTCATTATTTACCTGCGATATTACAAAAGATTTTTCCATAACTAAAAAAAAACCCAAACAAATTATCAAATTCCATGTTATAACGGCATGGGAGGTTTTGGAACATTTAGAAGAAAATCAAATAGGCAGCCTAATTGAAAACATAAAAAAACATCTCTTAGAAGAAGGCCTGTTCATAGCAAGTGTGGCTAATTATTCCGATATGGTTAGTGATATTGAATTTCATAGAACTCAAAAACCAAAAAAATGGTGGGTTAAAAAGTTTGCAGAACATGGGATGTATAATTTAGAAAATTTTTATCCTTACTTTAATGGACAGTATATTAGGGGCCCAGAAGAAAGTGAAAAATCTTTTCATATAATAATGAGTTTAAATCCAAAAAAAGCACCAAAACCTATAAAACTTAGTTTAAAGGAAAAAATAGTTGATATATGGAAAGACAGCAAAATTCAAAGGTTTTTACTGAAATAAAATGGACAATAGAAAAAAAGTAAAGAATATCTTGGCCCTTTTATTATTCTTCAAAAATAACAAAAAACTTGGTTTGGAAAATTTTATTGATTATTTGCTAATAAAGAGATGGATTTCAAAAAATAAAGATTATCAAAATATAGGTTACAATAGAAAAATAAAAAAAGTTATATTTTTGGTAAAGGATTTGAAAGGAACGATAACCATGAATGGCCATCAGCCATGTGATGCTTTAAAAAAAAGAGGGATAAATTCGGAAGTATATGTAAGAAAACTCCCAGAAGACATAGATAACTCAATGGTGATTTTTGTCAAATATTTTCCTTTTAGTGATGTTATAAGGGCGATTAAAAAAAATTGTATCCTTGTCTATAATGTTCTTGATGATGCAAGACCAAACTTGTTAGAAAATCAAGGAAAGATATGTCATGGAATAATATTCCCTAACAAAAGAATGCAAAATGATTTTAAACATTATCTTTTTCAAAGAACAAAATCGTTTGTTATGTACCATCATTGGGATCCAAAGTTTGGCAAATTGAAAGCAAAAAAACAAAATAAAAAATTTACCTTAGTATATTTTGGTGGCGCCCCAAATAAAGTTCTTTTTGCTGATAAGATACCGGAATTAATTTTAGTCCAAAATTTTTTAGAACAATTAAAAGTCAAGGAGAAATTTAATTGCCTTTATTCCATGAGAAAAGAAGGCTCTTACGAGTTTTTATATAAGCCATCGACAAAAGTTGCTACGGCGTCTGCGATAGGAGCCAATATTATAACTTCTCGTGATTCTTCAGTAGTTGAGCTTCTCGGGGAAAATTATCCATATCTTACAAATACAGATTTTCAATCAGTTATAAAAACACTTGATTATGCTAAGAAAACATTTGGAAAAAAAGTTTGGAAAGATGCCTTAAAAACCATGAAAAAAGTTAAGAAAAAAACAGACATTAATAATGTAGTTAAAGGATATATAAACATAATGAAAGAGTTATCTGTTAAAACTGACTGATATATTTAAAAAATACTAAATCCTCCTATCTTTATTAAAATGAGAAGTTTAGACAAATCAGTGAATATGATAACTCTTCCTAGTCCGTGGCTTATTGATGATAAGGACTTGCCTAATTTAGGAGTTTTAGGTATTGCTTCATATCTGCAACAAAACAACATAGAAACTACAGTATCTGATTTGTGTGGTTTGACAGAAGATAAATGGGATGATAATTTGAAATACGCAGATATTTATGGAATCAGTCTTACTACGCCTCAAGCCCATCTTGCAGAAAAAGTTGCACAGCGAATAAGAGAAAGGCAGCCAAATGCTTTAATTGTCATGGGAGGTTATCATGCTTCAGCCATGCCAGAACACACTTTAAATCTCGGAGCAGATTATGTTGTTAAGGGCGATGGTGAAGTAGAAATGCTGAAAATTACCCGCGGACAGTTGAATGGACTTAAAAGAGGTATTATTGATGCACCAATGATTCCTGAAGCCGAAATGCAAAAACTTCCTTGGCCTGCGAGGGAACTTATTGACATTGATCAATATCATCGTGTTGGAACTAATGCAAATGTTTGGGGAGATTCAAGAGATGAAATAAAAGAAGGACATCTGATTACTTCTCGTGGTTGTCCATTCAAATGTGGTTTTTGTGCTCAAATGACTCTTTCAAATTTTCGTGTTCGTTATAGGGAAGATTCTGATGTTTTTAATGAAATGAGGCATCTCGGAGAAAAATATAACTGCAATAGATTTTACATGTTTGATGATATATTCATTGTTTCAGAAAAACAAGTTAATAGATTATGTAATAAATTTGATGAATTGCAAAAAGAGTTTTCTTTCGATTGGCATTGTCTTGGAAGAGTAGATGTGCCTCCAACATTTAACAGAAAGCTTAATCTTTACAAAAGAATGTATGATGCTGGTTGTAAGCAGATTACTTATGGAATTGAACATGCTGATGATAGAATCTTAAGAAGAATAGAAAAAGAGACAACATATGAAGAAAATATGGAAGCTATAATTGCTGCAAAGACAGTAGGCATGCGTGTAAGAGCACAAATGATTGTTGGTTTACCTGGAGAGACAGACGATTCGATAGAAACAATGGCAAGATTTATTAGAGAATCGCCTGTTGATTCCGTCGGTGTTCATGTTTTTGTCCCACTTCCTGGGTCTCCTATTTGGGATTATTCAGATGAAAGCGGATATTCAAAAAAATTTGATTTCAGATTTAGAAAGGTAAAAACCTTTGAATGGTATCAAACTATTGGAAGACCTGGAGAATGGGCTTCACACTATCTTCATATAAATCCTCTACCAGAGCAAATCCAATCATGGGCAGAATATATTCGCGGAGTTGCTGGAGAAAAAAATGCCTACAGATTTGATCCTCGCTGGAAAGAGAAAAGTAAAACAGCACAGGCATTATATGTCCAAGATGTTCCGGGTAGTTGCTAACTAGCCAATCCTTTTAAAATACTTGTCTCTCACTTTCACGAAATTTATAAACCACTTTCTTCTGTTTTAAAAATGCAAAACAGAATATCTGCAGTAATCCCTGTTTATCACGGCGAGAAAACCATAAAAGAAACTTTTGAAAGTATTAAAGGAATTGTTGATGAAATTATTGTTGTTCATGATGGCCCCTGTAGCGATAATACACTGAAAATCGCAAGAAAGTTCACAAAAAAGGTTTATTCTCTTCCTAAAAGAAAAGGTCGTAGTGTATTTCCATTTGCCTTTGGTTTGCGAAAAGCAAAGTATGAATGGGTTCTAAAATTAGACGACGACGAATCCCTCTCTGATGAACTAAGAAAAAACATAAGAAAATTAATTCAAAATAATGAAATAGATGCATATAGCTTTATTCATCCTCTTTGGGATGGAAAAAAATCTGTTACAAAAACTTGGCCGAGAAAAGTTGCATTGGCGAGAAAATCAAAAATTTCTTACCTTGGTTTTCCAGGGTTTGATATGACACTAAATGTTTCTTCAGGAAAGGTCAAAAAAACAAATTACATAATAATTCACAAACCAAAAGAAAATCAGGATGTTGGTTTTAAGGGTTTTAGAGAAAAGGTTATGAAAAGATATGCTCCAAGTCAGGCAAAAAATCTTCTAAAAGATTTTAAAGAATTCCCAACATTTCAGTATGATAAAAAAAACTTTCCATTGAAAATAAAAATCAGAACAAAGTTGCCTGTTATAAACAATACAATATATGCCTTATTGGTTTTTTTCAAACAAATGTTTTACGAAGGAGCTTGGAAAGAAGGAAATAAAGGTTTTAATGTCGTAGCGAAAACTTTTATTTATAACATCTATCTTGGCTATTTAATTCACAAAGAGAAAATCAAGCAGAAGAAATACTCTTGAATATTTTTTCATATTCTTTGGCGGAATTTTCCCAGCTAAATTTTTTTGAATATCTTAATGCTTCTTTTCCCATTTTTTCTCTTAATTTTTTATTGTTTATCAATAAAACTGCTTTTTCTTTTAGGTTGTCATAGTTATCAACCAGAAAACCTGTTTTTTCATTTAAAATAACTTCAGAAATTGATCCTCTTTTATACCCTATTGAAGGTTTTCTGCAAGCAGCAGCCTCTATAAAAATAAGCCCAAAACCCTCCCATTTTGAGGCAGAAATGAAAAAACTGCATTCTTGATAATTTTTAATTAATTCTTTTTTAGATATTTTCCCAAGAAAAGATACTTTATCTGCGTTAATTAGTTTTGCATAATTCTTTAATTTAGGTTCTAATGGCCCAGAACCGACTATGTATATTGGAAAATTAATTTCCTTACTTAACCTGATTAACTCATGCACTGATTTGTGATTTTCAAGACGCCCTACAAAAAGCATAAATTTCTTATCTTTCTTTTTTGGATTGAATTCTTCACTAACCCCATTGTAAACAACTTTTATTTTGTCTCTATGAATTATTTTTGATAGGTTTTCCTTCATATAATCAGAAATTACAAGAGAAACTGGTTTTTTTCTAAGGGTTAAAAGTATTGCTTTATTAAGATAAACCCTAAAAATATTTTTGGAAAATGGAGATCCATGCCATGTAATAACTGAAGGCAAACTAAAAAATGCGGGATTTAATGATGAGTGATGAACATTAAAAATATCAAAATTGTATTTCTTATGCAAATTCAATATTTCTTTTCTTAACCTGATTAAATTTGGAAAATATTGTATTGAGTCATTTAAAGAATTACTAGACAACAATTTTCTACCTTTGATTTTTATTATCTTAAAATTATCTTCCGGCATGTCAATTTCAGGAGCGATAATAAAAACATCATGAATTTTTCCCAATCTTCTTGCTAGCTCATAAATTACAGTACTTACTCCATTTCCCTCGATAAAAGTATCATTGACAAACGCTATCCTCATATTTTTCATAGAAGGTGTTATGTTTTAAAGATTATGGAATTCAAACACGTGTTTCAGAAATTACTATTTTACAAAAACAAAATCATCCAACTCAGCGTAATTCCCAGCCTTTTTTAAGAATTCTTCTTTCTCTAAAATATTATCTGGATAAGAAACTTCCCAGATTTTTATGGGTCCCCTAAATCCTCCAAAATATACGAAGTCCTTTATGTTAGCCCCCTGAGAATTTAAGCTGACAATTAATGGGTCTTCTTCTGAGTGGACTAATTTTACAGTATCATAGTTCTCAAAGCTATCATCAAGCAAATAAAGCTGTGCAAACAAACTTTTCGAAACTTTTTGAGACAAATATATAACCATTCCAAGTCCATCTATGTTAATTTGTTCACCATTTTGATTTATCGTCGGCATTATTATAACAGTTGCATCAAGTCCTCCGCCAAAGTCAACTAATTCCTCATTGAAATACATATATCTTAGTGGAATATTGAATTGCTGGTTGTTATACACAAATGCTCCTATTGGCTGCGAAAATTCACTAAACTCGTTAGATTCATCATCAGTCATCTCAATTAAAACTCCTGCCATTATCGCTTTTCCTTCCGGAAGAAATATCTCCTTACCAGAATATTCATAAAACATATCTTCATCGACAGATGTCCCGCCTTGATAAACTTTTAAAGTACCTGTATCTGTTTCTTGGGTATCGAAAAGAGGGATTAATGGTATATTTGACAATCTATCCCTTCCGTTTTCATCACTTCCTATTGAGCTGTATGCAGGATATTTTCCTAAATCTGTAGAATCAATAAGTAGATATGAAACATTGTATGTTTTCATCAAACTCAAAGCTGTTTCAGGATTTGGAGTTGTGAGTAAATACCTTCCTGTTAAATGGTCCCAGTGTTTTATCGAATGTCCGCCATCAGTTACCGTCGGTCTTTGACCTATTGTTTGTACCCAATATCCATAATCCCACCAGTGGACAAATATTGATTTTTCAGGAGTATTTTCGCGAACCCAAAACATTGCTTTTTCCCACTGGGTATAATACTGATTTGGAATAGTAGACTTAACCGAAAGAGCAGTTGCCTCTTCATAATTATTAAAGGTAATCCCTGTGTAAAACAAACTAACCAATAATATTAACAAAAAACAAATTTTCCAGAATTCGTCTTTTGTTTTTAGATTATAATTCAACAATATAACTGGTAAAAATGCCGCCGGAATTATAAAAACAGGAGAAGATATCAAAATTAACCTTATTATGCTTCTCGAAGCGACCATCATTAATATCAACAAAGCGAACACAAAAAAATATGAAAATTCTATTTCTCTGAATTTATCAAGTTTCTCTTTGGCGTCTAGATTTTTTAAATAGACATATACAAAAGACCCGACTAAAACAATAATTGAGCCGAAATAAATTGTTTGACTTATGAAATTTTCTCCATTGAAAACACTGTCTGAAGAATACTTTGAAAAAATAAATCCTGTAATAAATAAGATAAATGAACCTGTTAAGATTGCTTTTTCCTTTTTTTCTAAATGTTTTACTGCTTCATAAAATAATAATATTGCTCCAAAAAAGAACATCCAAAAAAAACTCTTACCTAAACTAGAAAATAGGTCTGTTAGGTAAAGCGCTTTATTTTCGGCTACTGTTGATCCTATTCTACTAGTTCCAAGAGGATTTAACAATTGTTTTCCCAAATCTGCAAAAATCCCTAATGCAAAATCAGGGTTTAGTATCAATGCAGAAATAAATCCCAAAAGTATTGTTAAAATAAAAACAATTACTTCTTTACTCATCCATTTCCTTTTGGTTAATTCTTTAGCTTTTTTTTCAAGCTTTTCGCCAATAAAAACATTAATTATCAACATTAGAAAAACAAATACTGGTATTATTGGACCAGTCAAATCAAAAAAACTCCCACCATAAATATATGAAAAGAAAAAAACCGAAGGTATAAACCACAAAGAATAAATCACAGTTTCTTTATTACCAACTTTTCCGAAGAAAAATGCTACAAAAACTGCAAAAGCTATGGATATAAAAATAAATCTGAATCCTCCCCATGTGAATACCATAAGACAGGTTGAAATTCCAGCTCCCAAACCAAACAAATAACTTTTATCAATCTTTAAAATCTTTTTTTTGTTATTCCAGGCTTTCAAAAAAAGGAAAAACGAAAGCCAAAAGAAAAATAATCCTGCACTCTCTAATTCAGGTATTCCCGCGGTCGTCCTATGTTGCAAAACAGGCATGACTGAATAAAGCCCCGAAGCGATAACAGCAATAGCATCTTTCTGAAATTCTTCTCTATTGTGAAATATTTCTCTGACTAAAAAGAAAAATGAAACAATACTTAATCCAAAAAAAATCACAGGAAAGATTATTGCAACATATTCTAATGTTATATCGCCAGAAAACAAATTTAGAAATTTATACAAGTACGCAATACCAAAAGGCACGAAATTATAGTAAGGATTAGCCATTCCTAAGTATCTCATATAGTCTGGTTTCAATGGTTCACCATGTTCAACTATTTCTCCAGCAACTCTAAGGAACAAGAAAGGATCCAAGTCAGGACCCAATACATATTCTCCAGTGATAGAACTCTTCAAATCATCAATGTTTGTTGTCCTTATATAAGTGCCAAGAATTACTATTAAGACAAGTAATGCTAGTGATATGTAAATCCACAATTTGTTGTTTTGCCAATTCTCATTAAACTTGAATTTTATCAAATTATCAGACATCATTTAAATAACAGGGTTTTCTTTAAAAAGTTAGTGTTCACAAAAATATCACAAATGCAATTAGGATAATTAACAACTGAAAAACGTTTATTAAATAAACAACATCCTTTTCATAAACTTTTTTGCTAGGTTTTATTTTTTTTAATATATAAATGCTTAAGTGTGTAAGCCCGTAAATTTTATTATACTTTAATTCAAGACTATTGTCTTTATTCGGCTTTCCGAATGATTGTTTTTCCAATTTTCCCCTGGATTTTAAAGCCGTTTCTATGAAATAAGGTATGAAAACAAATGTAGCGATTTTTTCGAAGTTTCCAAGAATTGCCATTATTGCAATTAATGCCCCAACACTCCATGTTAAAGAATCTCCAGGAAAAACTTTTGCGGGATATTTATTAAAAATATAAAATGCAATCAGCGAGGCAACCATAGTCATACCGACGACAGACAGCCATGCAGAACCTGTTATGTATGCAACAAAAGATAAGAAGGTTAAAATTAAAATTCCCTGGCTTGTTTCCAATCCATTAAATCCGGCAAGAAAATTATATGTTGTAGTTGCTCCAACAATTCCTAAGGGAATAAGGAACAAAGGATAAAAAATTCCAAAGTGAACAACCCCAAAAAAAGGAAGATTCATTGTTGATTCTCCAACATTAATCACAATTATTGGTATTGAGGCAAACAAAGCCAAGATTAATCTCCATTTTTTAGACATGCCTCCTGTAGTCCAACCCCATAAATCATCAATAACTCCAATGATTGTTAGAATAAGAATCACAGTCAACAATGCAAACATACTTATTATTGTGAAATCTTGTGATTCTGTTAAGAAAGATTTTACTCCAATGTAAATTAAAATTCCCAAGACAAACGATAAAACTACAACGATTCCTCCAGAAGCCGCAACATTTTCTTTGCTTTCGTATTTATTCATATCTTTCCATAAAAAACCTCTTGCCCTCGCCTTTTTAATCCAAAGAGGTATAAAGAAAAAAGTTACAAAAAAACTTACTATAATTGGAAGTAATGTTATAAACTCCATGTGTTATTTTGTGCTTTGTTACTTTTAAAACTTATGAAACTTAACTGAAAAATTATCCAAATATAAAAGGAGTTATGTAAACTTCAATCACTCCTGCTAAAAGAAGAAATATCATCGCTATGAAAATAAGTATAACTGTATTTTCAACAATCCTTAAGAAAATTTTGTTTCTTACTCCATGCCTTAATATTCCAACACCAAACATTCCACCTGCCAAAGCAGTGACAAAGTATGCAGCTATCTCGGGAATTCCATGAATCATATACCTTGCGATGCCTATTGGGATTCCTGTTATTTGGTATTTCGTAAATATCCCTATCGCTGTAGCTATAACGCTAGCATTCCATGACAAAATAAAAATTGCTCCAGCGCCAAATATGAGCGAGAATATCAAAGTAAAAATCATAACGTAGATATTATTACTTATTATAGAAATAAATCTTGTTTCATTTGTTGTAGATCCAGTCAAACTGTCAGTATTTAACTCTCCGATAGAATATTTTGAAACACAATCTTCAATGCTTCCAGGATTGTTTATCATGCAATAGGTCTCAATTTGTGCATTGAATAAATTTTCATCCTGCAAAACAATATTCCAAAATGAAAATGCAATTACAAAACCAAGGAAAAGCCACATGAAAGCAAAAATTGCATCTTTATGCATTTTCCAAACACCAAAAAATCCCCCAACATGTTCGTCTAAATCTTCCTGATTTCTTATAAGGAAATACATGAAAGGCAATGAAAATAAGACAGAGAAAGTTACTACGAGCATTCCTGCATATTCATACAATACTGTATCTCCAGAAAAAAACCATTTTACTAAAAGCAGAGATAATGAAGCGTAGACTATTCCAACAAAAAGCATTTTTAATGGCCCTTTTTCCAATCTCTTTGGATTCACCATGGATTCTAGCATCGTTCTATGAGAAAAAGAGAATTTTTAAATGTTCGCGCCTTTTTCAAGAAATGATGAACCATAAAGAAAAAAAATTCAACAAAATTGTCAAAGATATAAAAAGTGTTAAAATTCAGGGTGCTAGAAACATAGCAGAAGCAGCAATCAAAGCTTATTTTTTGGTTCCTTCAAAAAAGGCAAAAAAAATCCTTTTTAATTCAAGACCTACAGAACCGATGATGCAAAATGTCCTTGATATGACTGGCACTTACACTGAAAAAGAAATTTTAAATCACTTTGATTCAACACAAGAAAAAATAAATAAATTTGTCTTAAAATTAATAAGAAAAAACTCCGTGGTTTTCACTCATTGTCATTCGACAAATGTTTCTAATGCACTTATTTATGCTCACAAAAAAAGGAAAAAATTTGAAGTCTATCTCACAGAGACTAGACCTTTGTATCAAGGAAGGAAAACTGCGAGAGAATTAAGAAACGCCGGTATAAAGTCGACTATGTTTGTTGATTCTGCTATAGGGGTTGCATTATCAGGAGAGCAGGGCGCAAAAAAAGTAAATGCAGTATTTATTGGAGCAGATGCGCTATTAAAAAGTGGTGTGATTAATAAAGTCGGTTCTGAAATTGTTGCTAGGGTTGCCATGGATGAAAAAATCCCTTTTTATGTTGTGGCTGATTCTTGGAAATTCACAAAAGAAAAAATTCTCATAGAACAAAGGTCTTTGAATGAAATATGGGATAAAGCTCCAAAAAATGTGAAAATTAAAAATCCTGCATTTGAATTTGTTCCAAAGAAATACATAAAAGCCATAATATCTGAATATGGAGTTTTAAGCTACAATTCTTTTTTGAAAAAAGTTAGTTAATACCATGGATTAATCTCTCAACTTCCTTGCTTACCGAATCTAGATTAGCATCAATTTCTTTTTTTATTTCTTCAAGCTTTTCAATTTGAATTTTAATTAGTTCCTGCGTTTTTGGTATGTCTTTTTTAACGAGATTTTTATTTCCAACATCCACTAAAAGTTCCTCAGATAAAATTTTTGACTTGATAAAAATTCCTCTTCCAATTGGGGCATATATCTCCTTTCCCCCGGACTTTACCAGTTCTTTTAAGCCTTCACTTAGTAAATTAAGCTCTTTTATTCCTGATTCAACTGCTTCAATCTGTTCATGCATCTGCCTTAATTGCTGTTCAAACAAACTTAACTTGAATAAATTCTCTTGCTCTTTTTGTTTTTCAACTTCTAAACTTTTCTTTTCCTTATCCATAAAAGAACCAACAAAAAAGGGCTTTTAAATTTTCAGGTTTTTATTAAAGCTAAGCGACGTCTAAAACTTTCCTTAATACTATGCTGGAAATAATTGCAGAGCCTATATACCACCAAATCCAAGAACTTCCTAGTGTAGTATCTATATAAACTCCCTTTAACCACCAAATTAATAAGATTATTGGAATGGCAGTTATAATTAAAGGTTTGAAAGAGTGTTTCATCATTTCAAAAGTCATATTCATCATGTCCTTGTTGATTTTTTCTTGCGCCTTTATATCACCTTTTCTCTCTCTAAGATTTTTTTGAAGCTCTTTCTGTCCTGTTCTGAGCTCTTTCATTCTTTTTTGGTCTGTAAAATATTTTGTAACCAAAGTCATTGCTAGTGTGATAAGAAAACCAGCAATAATAACACTGTAAATGGGGTATGCAATCATTAATTCTTTTATCATTTTTCAAATTCTCCTAATTTTATTTTTATCATTTTTTAAAAAAGTAAAAGTTGTTTTTAAAACTATTTAACCACCAAAAACTTTTCTCATTGCAGGATTCATTTCTGCTTGATGCTTTGCGATGTTCTGGAAGAATTGATACATAATCATTATTACAAGCAGAATTGCAGTTCCAGAAACTAAAGCTCCTAACAAGTCAGTCACCGACGCCAAAAGTCCTATTGCTATTCCTCCCATCACTGTTAAAGGCATTATGTATCTCTCAAAAATACTTTCAAGGACTCTTTCATCCTGTCTGAATCCTGTAATGTGCAAACCAGAAGCAGCAACTTTATGTGCTTGGGATTTTGCATCCATTCCAGATGTTTTAACCCAAAACACTGCAAATAGTGTTGAGAAGAAAACAAAAAATGCTATATGGAAAAATCCTTGAAGCAAATAAATTGGTAGGAATCCTCCCCTTATTATTAAATCTAAAAGGTTTGTTGAACCAATCCAAAATGCTAATCCTCCTACCGGTACGCCCTCGACAAAACTTCCCAAGAAGCTGAAATATGATGCGAATTTTGCCATTCCAGTGCATTCAACTCCACTTGATAAACACGGTGCTGCTGCATTTTCAAACATTCCTGCAAAAAGCTGTAAGTTCGCGACGAGCGCAGCCGTTAAGATAACTGGAATAACTGAGGTGTAGAAAAATTGTAAAGGATACTTTATTCCATATCCTCTTATTCTTCCAAAAGATAGAGGAATCTCAACTTTCATTGATTGTGCCCAGACAACTAAGACAAATATAAGTATTGTAACAAGAATTGCGGCAAAAGCAGACATGAATTCAATTGTGAACCTGTTCATTATTGCCTGTATCAAAACAAAAACTTTTCCAGAACACGCAACATTCGCGAAATTAACGAGACAGTTTTCTCCTTGCTGGTTCACGAATTGGAATGCACTTGTCATTAATCTCCAGCTAACTCCAGCACCAATGAATAAACTTACTCCTGAACCGAATCCCCATTTACTGGTAAGCCCGTCCATATAAAATATAGCCAACCCACCTAAAATAAGCTGCAATATAACAATAGCTGTAAATCCGGAAGCTGCCTGAAGTCCTTGCATCATAACGTAGACAAATGCTTCAAATACTATAAAGAACAAAATAAGTAATTTTTGTATTCCCTGGAAGAATTTTTTTCCTTCTTCTGTTGTTGTGTCAATATCCATAATTCTGGAACCAGTTAATAACTGCAAGATAATAGAAGCCATAACAATTGGACCAACACCAAGGGAAATTATACTTCCAAATTCTGTCCCAAGGATTATTGCTAAATATTCAAATCTAGCTAAAGCGTTGCCTGATAATCCAAAAAGAGGAATATTCGCAAGGACAAAAAAAGAAATAAGCACAATTAAAGTCCACTTGAATTTGACGCCGAAACTAAGTTTTTTTTCGTCTGGTTTTTTTACTTCTGGGATGTATGTTAAAATGTTTTTTAAATCCATTTTTTATTCCTACAATTTTTTTGAAGCAGTTATAATCTCGCCGCCGGCATTTTTTACTTTTTCAACAGCTGATTCTGAAGCTTCTTTGCATTTTATTTTCAGTTTATTTTTTAGCTTGTAACTTTCATTGCCACCCAAAATTTTATATTCACCTAAATCAATCTCAAATTCACTGCCTGTCTTTTTTGCAATTCCCCTTTTTACATACGTGTCCAAATTAAACTCTATATCCGGCAAGTTTATTCTTTTTCTTTTGTCTATTTTTGTTCCCCTACTTGTTATTCCCTGCTTTCCGAAGTATCCGTGGCCATAAAGCTTTGTGACAAGGGTTTTTTTGTGGTCAGCTCTTTTTCCACTTCCACTCATTCCGCCTCCCCCATGATGCCCTGATTTTTTGTGTTTTTTTCTAGAGCCGTAGCCATGAGTTCCCATTTTTCTTCCATGCATTCTCGACGACCTTTTACGTTTTTTTGTCTTTATCATCTTATGCTGCAACTCCAGAACTTGCTATTAAATTAGGTTTACCGGTTATTAACTCTTCTATGCTAATTCCTTGCTTATCAGCCAACCAATGCAAGTATCTATCTTCAATCTTCTTTAATTCATATTTATCAGCATAAACAATATTTAACCTTCCAAAATCATCAAATTTGAAATCTTCATCACTAAACCTATAAGCAAATATTTCTCCAATATTCCAATCATTAATTTTTCTAAATCCCAAAATCACATTTCTTTTTGATAGCCCTCTTCTTTCTAATCTCCCAAAGTATTTTACTTTTACCGGTTTTCCTTTGTATCCAATAACTGCATCATAAACTCCCCCGTATCTTAATTTTCCATTAATCATTTTACAACATCCTTTTTAACAAATCATTTATTTTTTCTTTGTGATTTCCTAGAACTCCTTTTGGAAAATGCAGTTTGCTGTTTATCCCTTTTCTAGGTGGATGAAGTCTGAAAAAAGGTTTGAGGTTTAACTCTTCGTATTTCTTTCCTTTTTTTATTTTTTCAACAGCATCTTTAGCGTCGATTTTTTTTGATTTTTCTATAGGTTGCCCTCTAGCCTTTATGAGATTTTCAAAATCTACATCGCTTAATTCTCCGAAAGCGACAAAATCCCTTACTTTTTTTATCATTCCTAAATTTTTTTCGCTTGGATTCAAAACTACGCAGGAATATTTTCTTTTTAACCTTAACCTATTGAGGGTTTCAACTATTTCTTTTTTTAGTCCTACCTGTCCGCTTATTCTTATTATACAAATCATATTCTGTTTGTTTTTTCAAGTGCGTTCATGCACGCTTTTACTAAGTTGAATGTAGTCCTTTTCTTTCCTGTTGTTCTTGTATAGACATCTTTTATTCCAGCAAGACTCAAAACCTTTCTTAATTCACTTGCAGCAACCAATCCAGTTCCTTGTGCTGCAGGAATTATAGTTATTCTCACACTTCCTGCTTTTCCCTCAACCTTAAATGGAACTGAATGTAGTTCATTACATGAACAGTCAAAACTTGAACAGGCTCTTTTTATTTTTATTATATTTAGCTTAGCTTTTCTTATTGCTTTTTCCCTCGCTGGAAGTGTTTCCTTTGCCTTTCCCATTCCAACTCCGACGTGTCCATCCTCATCTCCAATAACTGCCATTGTTGAGAATTTTGGAATGTTTCCTTCTTTTGTTTTCCTTTGTGTTTGCCTCCATATTCTCCTCTTTCCTCCACCGAATTTTCCTTTTGCCTGGCCAATATTTATAACGTCTATTTTAACATTAATCAATTTATCAACAATTTCACTTTCCAATATTTTTTTTCCACTATAAATTATTTCATCAATACTTTTTATTTTTCCGTCTTTAACATCTTTCCCAAGTTTTGTTTTTGGTCCCCATCCAATAATATTCTCTTCTATCTTTTCAGTTTTTTTAGGAGTTTCTTTTATTTCTTCTACCAATTCTTCCTTTTTCTCTTCGACAACTTCTTCTGTATTTTTTTTAGGCATTTTTTTCTACGTTTGATTTAATTTTTTTAAAAAATTCAGAAAAATCTTCTTTTAAGTTTTTTCCTTCAATTCTGCTTTCTTCCGGAAAAACTTTTTTATCATGGGGTATTTTTACACCAGCGTCAACAACACCTTTCAAGAACCCATAAGCCCTCGATTTTTTTAATGCACGCATCATTCCTAAGTCAAGTACAGGAGTTTGTTTTTTCTCTTTTATAATATTTTTCCCCATTAATAATCCAGTAAGGTATGCTGCAGGAATTGATTTCAAGCTATTTTCAAATTCTTTAGGCCAGCCATAATTAATCAGTTTTTTTGAGCTGATACCTATTTCAATATTGTCTTGGGTTTTTTCACTTGTAACATATTGTGCAATAATGTACTTGTTTGTCTTTCTAAATACAACTCTTGGGACATTACCTTTTAACAACTTTAATCTTTTAGAGTAATCTGTCTTATTTTCAATCCTTCTTCTTTTAAGCGTTTTCATTTTCTTTTCTTTTTCTTGACAGCTCCTTCTGTCTTTAATTCTCCGATGTATTCTTTTAGATTGACCTTACTTCTAAAATACCTATTCCTAATCTTTTTTCTTATATCCAAGTAATCTTGGACAGAAATCTTTTCTTGTTTTTTTAACTCTGATACATAACTTCTTAATTTTCTGGTTAATGTTACATACTCTTTTTTTCTTTTTGAAACTTTTTTCCTTATGTTTCCAGGACTTCTTCTATATTTTCTTTTTTCTTTTTTCTTACTTCCCTTTATCCTCTTTACTATTATTGCTCCGGATTTATTTAAATCTCTTATATCTTGTTTTGTTATTGCTTCTTTAATCTCGTTAATCCTTGAGTTTACAAATACAATCCTGTTTTTTCCTACATTTAAAGTTCGTGCTGCAAGTTTTTTCTTTTTTCCTAAATTCATTTTTTCTTCCCCGTGTTTTTAAGTAATTTTTTGGTGTTTAGATTGTAAACTTGCAATTTCATTTCTTCTGCCATTTTTGCAATTTCAATCTTTTTTTTCTTTCCTATTTTAGCAATGACGGCCACATCATTTTTATTAAGTTTATTCAATTCCGAAACATTCCTTACTAAAACTAAACCTTTTCCTTCTACCTTGTTTCTATTTTTTTTATCTTGCTTGTACCCTATTTCAACTCTTACAGGGTATCCTCTCCTCCTTTCCCTCATTTTATTGTCTCTTCCCGTAGGTCTTTTCCATCTCTGTTTTCTTTTTCTTCTTTTTCCTAATCTGCTGTATCTACTCCAAATTCTTCTGACAAATTTTTTAGTCATATTTTTACTCCTCCTTTCTCCACAATGAAAATTCCGTCTTGGAAAACCCTTCTGTCTTTTTCCCTTATCTTAGTTATTCTTTCTATGGCTGCTGCAGTTTGTCCCGCAAGCTCCTTATCAAGTGCCTTGACTGTTATTACATCTCCTTTTATTTCAATATCAGCCCCTTCAGGAAGTTTTGAGACTCTTGGAATTTTTTCTCCAAGGAAGTTCTTTACAGAAATATCTCTTCCTTTTACTTCTACAGTCATAGGGAAGTGGCTCGAGCAAATCTTTAATTTGTATTCGAATCCTTCTTGAACACCTTTAATCATATTTTTTACGTGGGCATTTATAGTGTTTATCCTCTTCTTTTCATTTTTTGTCGCTTTTTTACATTCTATAAAAAATTTACTGTTTTCTTTCCTGAATATAATATTTTTAGAACCAAACTTTCTTTTTAATTCCCCTTCTTTTCCTTTTACAGTAATAGTGCTTCCACTTGATTCTATTTGAACTCCTTCTGGAATTGTTATCTCCTTGGAAATTTTTCTTTTCATTTTAATAAAAATAAGCTATTAAGCTTCCTCCTGTTTCTTCTTCTATAACTTCTTGATGTGTCATCAGTCCTTTATTTGTTGAGATTATTATTGTTCCAACATTTCTAGCCGGAAGATACCTTCTTATATACTTATCAATATTTTTTTTGTTGACGCTGAATCTTGGTTTTATTGCTTTACAATCAAAAATCTCTCCAATCGTTATTTCAATTTGTTTTTCTTTGCTATTAATTTTGTATTTTTTTATTGCATTTTTTTGTTTCATAATTTTAAGTATTTCTATTAATAAATTTGACATCTTGTCAGTCCTCACAGTATCCTTTCTTGCCTTCTTGGCATTTTTTATCATATTTAGTGCATCAGCGACGATATCTTGTGACATTTTAACTGTATTTTTTGAACCCTATTTCCTCCGCTATTTCCCTAAAACAATGTCTGCAAAAATTTAAATCATAAAGTTTTATATGTGCCCCAAACCTTCCACACCTCTCACATTTTCTTTTCGCAATACCCGTCGTTCTTTCTTTTGGTTTGTTATGACGCAGGAACTTTTCCATTACTGCTGGTTTGCTCCTCAGTTGTTTCAGTATTTTTTTCCAATCACTTGCTGTCATTTTAGTTTTGTTTATTTAATTAAATAAATTTAGTCTGGAAATTTTCTTCCATAAATTTAATTATTTCCTCTTTGGATATTTTTTGCCTTGCAGGGATTTTTCCCCTTTTTATTTTTTTTAATCTTACCCTTCTTCCATCCCTTTTGAACACTACTGTAACATCCAACCCCCTTATTCCAATATCTCTTTGATATTCTATTCCGGGAATTTCTATATACTCTTCAATACCAAATGAAAAATTATTTTCGCTCATTTGTTTTTTCTTTAAAGTGTTATCAATTGTAACAAGCATCCTTTTAAGGATTTCAGGTATATTTTTCCTAATTGTTACAACCGCCCCAACCTCCATATTAGGCTTTACTCCCAAAGCAGGAATTCTTCTGTTGGGAGAAGTTTTCATTTTTGCAGGTTTTCTTCCGGTAAGGATTTTTAGAAGTTTGAATCCTTTTTCTAAGGAGTCTCCCATACCCCCTATACTCAAGACAACTTTCTCAATTTTCATTTTTTTATTATTTTTAATCATTTTCAATCACCATTAATTGTTTAATTAAAACATTGATTTCTCCATTAGGAGTTTTTACTTGGGCCATTCTATTTTTTGAATCTATATTATTGATTATTCCTTTTTTACCAGTGTGCTTTCCTTTTGTTACAATTGCATTCGCCTTGTCTTTTAATTCAATTATTTTCTCTATCTTCTTATCTTTTAAATTTATTAATGCAGAGTCATTTGTATCACACTTTACATCAGAAATGAAATTATTACCGTCGCTCAAATTAATCTGGGTTTTTCCTTTTTTTAAGGTTGTTTTTTTCATTACTTTTGAAATTTTTTTTATAGATTCTTTTTCACTTATTTCTTTAGCTGTGAATTTTCCATTTTCAGTCAAATCAATCCTATAGTTTTTTTTCGAAGGAACAATTGTTATAACATCAAACAAACTTGTATTTTGATTGTCATTTCTTACAGGACTAAGGTTTATCAAAACTTGCTTAAGATTTATTGCTCTTTTTACTTCTTTCCTGTTCTGGGCAACTTTGAGCAAATCTCTCAATATAATTAATATTGGAAGTCCCTCATCAGCTTTTGAGCTTGGTCTGACTACATACACACCTCCCTTTCTAGGTATTGGCCAGTTTTTTGGCACTTCTTGTCTTTTAAGGTGCATTTTTATTCTCCGTTTTCTTTGATTTTATTCTTTCTTTGTCTTGAAGATTTAGCTCAATAATTTGAAGGTTTGATGGTTGAAGTTTCACATTAGCTTTTGAACCATCTCTCTTAGAAACTTGAATTCCTTCAACATTTAATGTCGCTGTTTTCAGCTTCACTTCTGTAACTTTCCCTTGCTTATTTTTAAATTTTCCCCTAACTATCTTTACAGTATCTCCCTTTCTAACAGAGATATTTCTTTTTTCGTATTTTTTTCTTAAATCCTTTGATAAATTCACACTTACAAATTTCTTTCTTAAATGGAGTGGAGCTTTAGCTAAATATTTCCTCTGCTTTCGAGGCTGTTTACTTTCTTTCCAGTGTTTTGAAAAATTTTTTTTCATTTTAACTAAGGTACATCCTGGTATTTTTTAGACCTAACTCATAAATGCGTTCAGCTCTTTTTACGAAATAATCAATATCTTTTTTTGTCATAGAACCAATACTGTATGTTAACATAGAATACATTTTATTTTTACATCTAAGTGCATCACTCATTAATACAGATGCTCCTTGAATGTCTCCCTTTCCATTTAAAAAAATCCCTGACTGTGCAATACACATAAATTCCATGTGTATGGTCTTCATTATTTCTCCTTTCACATCACTTATTTCCCCTTTTTTCACTCTTTCATCTATTCTATCTCTTGCCTTTTCTGTTTTGTCCATTATCCTGCATAATTTACTCTTTGTCCATTTTTCTCTTTCAAGGCAATAGTTTGGATTTAATTGATTATATTGATTCATTTTAATACACCGATTGCGCGATTTTCGCGACTTGTGCCCATCGTTCCATTACTTCTCTTGCGACAGGACCTTTTATTTGAGTTCCTTTTGGATTTCCTTTATCATCTTTTAATATTGCTACAGCGTTTTCTTCAAACGCAACTCGTTCTCCATTTAACCTTCTGTAAGGTTTTTTTATTTTTATTACAACAGCGTCGAAAACCTTCCCCCTCATTTCAGGGTCCCCTTTTTTTATACTGACTTTTACCCAATCTGCAATCTTCGCACTTCCTTGTCGCCCTTTTTTGCTTTTTCCCTTCTTTACTCCGACAATTCTTGCAATTTTTCCTCCGCTGTTATCGGCAACTATCACTGTTGAGCCAAGATTTAATCCCCTAGTTGCTTTCGCACTTATCGCTTTCATTTTTTAACTCCTCCTAAATTTAATTTATCAACAACAACGAAATGTATTATCTTGCTTAATGGCCTGCACTCTTTAGCTATTGCAGTGTCTCCAATGTTTATTTCATTGCTTATGCAGTCAGGAAGTCGTGCGTGAATTTTGATTCTCGTTTTTTTATACCTTTCATATTTCCTTACGTAAACTATTCTTTCAAAAACAATAACAACTCTTTTTGGAAATTTTTTCGTAACTGTGCCTTGAATAGTTTTTCCTCTTACTCTTAAAGAACCGTGGAAAGGACATTTTTGATCTTTACAATTATTCTTTATAGCTGATGCTAAGTTTTTGCCATAGTTTTTTGTGGCTTTTTCCATTGCTATTTTTTCGGTTTCCATTTTTGTGTATTTTAGTCACTTATTGATTCTTCGTCAAATCCTAATCTGACTAAGAGAGATTTTACTTTTTTCGTGTGGTCTCCTTGTAACTCAATCGCGTTACCTTTGTATGTTCCTCCGCAAGCAAGCTCGTTTTTCAGGGCTTTTGCGGTTTTCTTTATGTCAATTCCGCTGTCGAATCCGGAAACCACTGTAACTACCTTACCATATTTTTTTCTCTCGGTTGTCACTTGTATCTTTTGCGAACTTTTTACGATTTGTTCGCATACACATGCCTGCTTTGGCAGGCCGCATTTTGGGCATATTTCCATTTTACTTATTTAAAGTGAGTATTTTTGCAATTGTTTTTTTAATTTCTTTTGTTTTTGAACTTCCTATTTTTGTCGTGCCTGCACGAGATTTTAACATTTCAAATTTCAAATCTTTGAGCTTTTTCTCCTTTTCCTCTTTACTCATTTTTTTTATTTCACTTATTTTTATTACCATGTTTTGGTTTCTCCTTGATTAAATCTTTGTGAGATTTTATTTTTTCAATCAATTTTTCATCGATTACTATTTTGTCTTTCAAAACTACATACGGGGACAAAATGCTAACTTTAACACCTACAGTTCCAGGTTTTGTTTGAGCGACAGACTTTGCTCTGTCAACAACTTTCGCACTATCACCAGTTTTTTTCAAATAACCTTCTGCAAATCTCCAGGATTTAGCTCTTGCTCCCGGGAGCTTTCCACCTAACCTTATCTCAGCCCCTAAAGCTCCAGAATTAATTATTTTTTTCAATGTTTTGTAAGCAATAACTTTGAATTTCAATGGACCGAAATTTTCAAGAGCCAATGCAATTTCATCAGCCATTATCTGTGCATCAAATTCTGGCTGATCTATTTCATTTATTTCAACATGTGGATTTTCAAGTGTGAATCTTTTTTTCAAAGTACTTGTCAATTCATTTATTCTTTCTCCCCCTCTTCCTATAATCATTCCTGGTCTGTGTGTTGATATTATCACTTTTTCACCGATGGGGGTGTACTCTATTTTAATCTTGCTAATTTTTCCTTTTCCAAGAGAATTCTTTATATATTCTTTTATTGAATGCTCATCTTTCTTGAATTTTACAATTTTTCTTTCTTCCATTTTATAGTCCTACCTCTTTCAGTAATTTATCTAATTCGTAAAATCCATTTGTTCCAGGTTGAGGCATTTCTCCAAGCCTTAAATCCGTTGGAGGTAAACATAATTCTCCCGCATATATTGATATTTTACTTCTTTCACAACCAATGACTTCAATTGCCCCATAATTGTGTCTGAATAAAAATTTATCATCTCCATTTATGACTCTATTCCCACCAAATCCTAAAATCATAACACCATTTTCAATACCTCGATAAACTGCATATTGAGATTCTCCATCTATGTTTAATGATACAACCTCTCCTGTAGACAAATTATCTAGATCTTCTGCATTGTTAACTAATTTAATTTCTAATTCCTTTTTCACTTTATTTTTTCTCCTTTGCAATTAATTTAACATGAGTTCTTTTTTTTCTTACACTTCCGAATCTTCCGTAAGGCCTCTGGCCAAAGTTAGATATCGCTTCGGATATTATTGGATTCTCTATCCCATTTATGTTCGCGTTTGCTGATAGTGACTTTAATATTTTTATGAAGTGCTCCGCTGCTTTTTTTGGGTATCTCCCAGACATCATTCCTTTCCTATGTGGAATTTCTCCTTTCATCGGCACGGCTTTTTTCATTGAGACAACTTTTTCTAAGTCTGTTATTGCGCCCTCAATTGTTTTTCCTTTAATGAATTTACTTACTGCTATTGAATGCTTCGTTGAAATATGCAAATTGCTGAATTTTACAACTACTTCTGTCTTTTTCTTCCGAATGGCATCTTGGTGTCTGCTTTTTGTTTCTTCTTTTTTAATCTCTTTTTTTACTTCAGGAGTTTTTGCTCCTTTTGTTTTTTGAGCTTCAACTATTTCTTTTTCAATTTTGCTTTTTTCTTCCTTTGTTTTTTGTTTTTTTTCTGTCATTTTATTGTTTATTTTTTAGACTGTGCTTTTGTTCCTTTTGTCGCACCAACTCCCGCTTTTCCGTGCTTTACTTTTCCCCTAGTTGGTGCAAATTCACCAAGACGATGTCCGAGTGTTTCTTCTGTTATTTCAACAGGCATAAAATTTCTCCCATTGTAAACCTGGATTTTCATTCCAACCATTTTTGGGACAATTATCAAATCCCTCTTATGTGTTTTCACTGGTTTTTTATTTTTTATTTTATCATCAGCACTGTTTACGAAGTTTTCTATCTCCTGGAATTGTCTAAGCGTAAATCTCCTTTGCCTTGATTTGAGGTATTTTGCAAATTCTCTTGTGTCTAATCCTTTTAATTCCTGCAATGTTTTTCCTCTAAATGTAAATTGTTTTTTTTCTACCATTTTTCTAATTTATTTTTCATTTTATTTTTTTTTCCTTCCAGTTCTTCTTGGCCTTATGTGGCCTACTTTCTTTCCAGGAGGAGCATTTCTTTTAGCGATTTTTCTCTTTGGATTTTTACCACGTCCAGAACCAAATGGGTGGTCTACTACATTCACTTTTATTGCCGATGTTCTTGGCCATAATTTTCCTTTTGTTTTCATTAAGTGATATTTTTTCCCTGCTTTAATAAATGGCTTGTCCAAACGTCCTCCTCCTGCAATAACCCCAATTATTGCTCTACATTTCTTATGAAATCTTTTTTCTTTTTTTGAAGGCATTAAAACGAAAACATCTTCTCCAACTTTTCTGTTTAAAACAGCAGAACTTCCTCCAGTTTTTATGAATACTCCTCCATCTCCAGGAGCTGATTCTATGCAATAAATTCTTGTTTTTATTGGGATCCTGTCTAATTCCATTATGTTTCCATCTTTAACTTCATTTGATTCAAAGCTTATTTTTTGTCCTTCAACCATGTTTGTGAATGCAGGAATGTAAAAGTCTTCTCCATTGTGTTTTATTCTCGCGACAGGCGCTGTGTGCCCCATCGAGTTCATTAGTTTTATTACTGTTCCTTCTCCTTTTAGGTTTACAGGATATCTTAACTTGAAAATATATGCTCCTCTCCTAACTCTGTAAGTGCCACTTCCATGTCCTCTCGCTTGCTGAATTATTCTTTTACCCATTTCATATCATTCCCAATTTAGTTGCTATGTCAATTGCAGGCGAACTTTTATTTAATTTAACATAAGCATTTTTTTTATTTCCATTTATCATTGTCCTAACTTTTTCAACCTTCACATTAAACAAGTCTTCAACCTCTTTTTTTATCTGGCTTTTTGTTGCGCTTTTTTCCATTTCAAAAACTAGAACGTTTTCTCTTTCAATCAGCATAACTGCTTTTTCAGTTGTTATTGGCTTCAAGTTCATTTTCTTAATACTCCCGGAATTTCATACTGCGAAAATTCTGGAAAAAGATTCTTTCCATTTAGTACTCTATAAAAACATTCGCCTGCAAGTTTGCAGTCATTAAGTGCATTATGTGGCTCACCTTCTTTAATCAATCCTTCATTTCCAAGTAAGATTCTTTTATCAGGAAGCCCGCAAAAATTCAAGATATTTGTAAGATTCATGTCAGACTCTTTTCTAAATGTTCCTTTTTCTTCCTTGAAAAGAAAATCACCATTAATTACTCTGTAAACTACTTGCGCGATACTGTGAAGGTCAAATGCTCTGTGCTGGAAAGTTTTCTTTAATCCATATTTTTTTGCTTTCATTTCTATAAACGTTAGGTCAAATTGCGGATTTTGACATAATAAATTCCTAACGGGCATTTTTCCCATCCATACGAAAAAGTTATTGATTAATTCTTTCTGTGACTTTTTTTTAGGATTTCTCAAGTAATCATTTGTTTTCCCTATTATTTTTAATGCGTCTTCTTCAATTACATCTTCATCATCAATTCTTCCTTCTTCCAAAAAATAATTTTTTGGATTATTCAAATCAATTGCTCCTATCTGCCAGATTCCACACTTAACTTTGTCGAGTCCAGAAGTTTCAATATCTAAAGCTATTGGTTCCATTATTTTTCTCCTAGTTTTTTATTTAATTCATTGATTGCTTGCTCTGTGTAAATTGTTAATCTCCCCTGGCCTCCTTCAGCCAAATCTATAACACTCAAATTTTCAGTGTTTGAACTGTCAAACGCATTTGCTTTCATTTTTTCATTTTTTCCAATTACTATAAGCAATCCGGCGCTTGCCTTATATTTTCTCCCCCTCATTTTTCCTTTTCCGCTTCTGACATTCTTCTTTTTTAATGCAACTCCAAAAAGATCTTCTCCGAGAATTTTTTTTAAACTTATAAATAAGTCTTTTGTTTTGAGTGAAGCCATTTTTGATTCAACTATAAACGGAAGGTCTTTTCCCTTAAAATTATTTAAGCTGGAATATTTCTTGCGTATCTCTTTTTCATTTGCGGTTGCACTTAATGCTGAACTCAATGCCATCTTCATTTCTCTTTTGTTAAGTTTTTTTCTTTTTATTATTGACAAAATTTTTGGAGGATGAGCTCTTCTTCCTCCTCTTGCTCCGGGAATTGTCGCACCTTCCCATACAAAATTAGAACCTCTTTTGGACATAATTTTTCTTGGAACTCTTGAAACACCTTTTCCATAATGTCCTTTCCAAACATGCCTTCTGTGTCTTATTTTTCCGCTTGCAGAATATTGCATTCCAGCCTCAAACATTGGAGCGTAAGGCTGTCTTATTTTTTTTGCTTCAAGAACTTTTGAGATTATGTCTTCTCTTATTTTTTCAGAGAAATATTCTGGCAATGTAATTTCCTTAATTTTTTCCCCTTCAATAGACAAAATGTTTGCTTTCATCTGAATTGTCTCATAAATTTAATTCGGATAAATAAAAATCTTTGATTCACTTTCATCTTATAATCTCCAATAAGTCAAAATTCTTTTTTGACTGCTTTTTAGTTTTTCTTAAAGGAGAGGTCATTATGAGTTGTCTTTTTGAAGGTCCTTGTACACTTCCCCTAACAATTATATAATCTGTTTTTACATCTCCAAAATTCTTTATTCCTTTTAATTCTTCTTTATTCTCTGATTTTCCCAAATCAATTATTTTGTTGTTGTAAACATTTCTTGTATACATTCCCATCTGTCCAGCCATTGGGGCTCTGAATGTAACACGTGCTGGATGCCAAGGCCCTAAACTTCCAGGACGCCTTCGTCCTTTTTCTGATTTGTGAGATTTTAATGTAATTCCAAATCTTTTAACAGGTCCTTGCAATCCCTGGCCTTTTGTTAAACCTCTTAAATCAACCAACTGCCCCTTTTCAAAAACATCCAAAACAGAAATTTCTTTAATCAAATTCTCCCTGACAAAATTTATTTTTTCGTCCAAAGTTCCAGAAAGCCCTATCTCGCTTAAATCAGGTGTTTTTTTTATCCCTGTTTTTTTTACCTGAGAATAAACGATTATTCTTACATCATCATAATTATCTTTTTTTTCAAAATAACTCAGGTCTTGTTTTTTTGCTTTTGGAATTCTTATCTTTCTTTTTAATTCTTTATCAATATTTTCAACCAAAAATTCATTTACAACATTTCCGTTTTTGTAGAACCTTATTGATAGTATCTTCATTGGGGGACATTCAAGAATCGTACATGGAATGACAATTTTTTTCCCTTTCATAAGAGAATTAGGTGTATTGTCTTTGGCTGAAACAGAGACCATTCCAGCTTTGTAGCATAAAAATCCATTGAGATTTTTCCCAGAACTAATTACATCCCAGTTTACACTAGGCAGAAATTTTCTGGCCCTTTTCCTCGGCCAAAACTGCAAACTTCCCTTTCTTGGTGATTTTCTTGTAGGCATTTCTTAATAATGCGGATAACATTTTAAGTCCTGGAACAAAATACATAGAAAAAGTAGGTTTAAAAGGTTTTTTAAGGGGCAGAAATTATAAAAACCGAGAATATCGTAATTCTTTATGACAAAAATTGATGAATCTTTGAAGTATTTTACAGTGTTGTTCCAGATAAGAACAGATTACTTTCAGTACATAAAAGCTGTATTATTATATAGGCTAAGGCGTAAAGTAGAATTTCCAAAAGCAGTAGTTAGACTAAAAGGCGCTAAATTTATAGCGAGGGAAAAAAGCATGGACATTGCCCATTTATCAAATTTTTACGAAAGAAAAACTACAAATTTATTATTGAAATTAAAACCAAAAATTTTAGTTGATGTCGGAGCGCACATAGGAAGGTTTTCCATAATTCTAGCTAAAAGAGGTTCTAAGGTCATTTCTATAGAGCCAAATAAATATACTTTAGAACAATTGAAAAAAAATGTAAAGTTAAACAATTTGCAAGATAAAATAACAATTATAGGATATGGTTGTTCTGATAAAAATGAAAATGCTACATTATATTCTGTTCCTCAAAACGAAGGGTTGAGTTCTCTTGTGAAAAAAGAAAACGCAAGAAAAGAAAAAATTAAAGTAAAAAAACTAGATACTATCTGTAATAATCTTAACCTGAGTCCAAATTCTATAGATGTCATAAAAATTGATGTTGAAGGTTTTGAGTTAAATGTTTTGAAGGGAGCATTAAATACACTCAAAAGAGGTTCACCGACGTTAATAGTAGAGATAACAGATAAAAAAAAGGAAAAGCCAATAAAGGAATTTCTAGCAAAATCTGGTTTTTTTAACAAAAAAATACTTGATTCAAGAAATTTTATTTTTACGAAAAATTAAAAACTTCTATTTATGCTTCAAATCCTTTCTCTTTTCTCATTTCCTTGCCGTCAATTTTTAAATGCCTAATTATCTTACCTTTCCTTTTAGCTATTTCTCGAATTTTTGAGAAATCTTTTTCTTTCTTTAATTCGTTTGGAATAACTATCTCGTTTATGATGAAATCATGGCTTATCATTGCACTTTTGAAGCTTTGACTATCAAAGACAAAACTTTCAGCAATCTTTCTATCACTAGTTTTAATGGAGCAGAAATCAGCCTTTGGTGCCTCTTCTTTTACACTTGGCTTCGCTGATTTTGCAGCTTTTGGTTTTATTTTCAATTCAGTATCTTCTGCAGAAAAACTCAGTGCAAAAAATGCTTTTGGATACTTTTCCATTAATTTAAGAATATCTTTTCCAGATACCTCATTCTCAATTAAGTACCTTTTTACCCCTTGGAATTGTTTTTTATCTTTAAACTCTATGTCGTTTTCAATATTCATCGTAGAAACAATAGCTCCAGTTACTAATGTTTTTTTATCTCCAAGCTTTTCTGCGATGGTTTTGACAAGTTCGTTGGCAAATTCTGCAGAAGTCTTGATTGAGTACTTTCCGTTAGAATTTTTCACTTCAACTATCGCTCTGTTTTTGAATTCTCCCCTACTAAACTTCTGAAATTGTGAATGAACTTCATCATCAATTTGATCATCAAAAATCTTTTTTATAAAATTCATATCTTATCCTACAAATTTCTACTTATAAATTTTAGTATTACATAAATTTATAAATTTTGAACTCAATTCAAATTGATGGACAACGACTATTTAAGAAGGATAACAATAACTGGAGTTCTTGTGGTTTTATTGATTTTATCTTTCCTAATCTTAAAGCCAATTTTACTCTCAATAATTATGGGGGTCATACTTGCAGTAGTTTTTTTTCCATTATATCTTTTTGTTAATAAATATATAAAAGTGCAGAGCTTGTCCGCAGGAATAATATGTTTTCTTTTAATTTTACTGATAATACTCCCAATCTGGTTTTTTACACCAATATTCCTGGAACAGGCTTTTTCAATATATCAAGTAATCCAAAAAACAGATTTTGTCACTCCGCTAAAATCCATTTTCCCGTCGCTGTTTGAATCAGGTCAGGTTTCTAACGAGATTGCTTCTATATCTCAATCCTTTATAACAAAAACCGCGAATTCGCTTGTTAACTCATTTTCTGAAGTTATATTAAATTTCCCTCTAGTAATGATGCAGTTATTCATTGTTTTCTTTACCTTTTTTTATGTATTGAGGGACAGCGATAGAATTATTCACTATTTGCAAACACTTAATCCATTCCCAAAGGATGTTGAAGAAAAATTATTTAAATCATCAAGGGAAATAACTTTTTCTGTTGTTTATGGGCAAGTTTTGATTGGAATAGTTCAAGGAATTATCGCAGGATTAGGATTTTTTATATTCGGAATAAATAACGCTTTCTTACTTACTTTTCTTGCTATGTTAGCAGGAATATTACCTATAGTTGGGACAATAATTGTTTGGTTTCCAGTTACAGTTTTTCTTTTTATTGCAGGAGATAATGTTCCTGCACTTGGTGTTGCTGTATTTGGAATAATTTCTAGCACAGTTGAAAATATACTGCGCCCATTGCTTGTTTCCAGAATGACGAGGATACATCCATTGATTTTAGTTATTGGGATGATTGGAGGATTATTTATTTTTGGATTAATAGGATTTATTTTAGGTCCTTTAGTTATAGCATATCTATTCATAATAATAGAAGCTTATAGAGGAAAGAATATTAACGGAGTTTTTATTCAACCAAATAATCAATAAAGGTGTTAAATGAGGTTAAAAGTAAAATTTTCAAAGTGGACAGCAGGCTTACCTGTTTCCATGCTTAACAGAGAGACAGCAATTAAATTGGGAGTTGACACCGAAGGTATAATCTTAATTAAAACCCTTGAAGGACATATCCATAAAACTTTTTCTTCTGTTGATACAGTTGAAGGAAATCTTGTGGAAGAAAATGAAGTTCTTATCTCCACTGAAGTTAGAAAGAGGATGAATTTGAAAAAAGGGCAGGTTGTTGATGTTAACATCTCTCCTGAAAGTGAGAGTCTTTCTTATATAAAGAAAAAACTTTACAACAAAACAATTACCAAAAAGGAAATAGACCAAATCATTCATGACATAATAAACAATTCAATATCTGGGCCGGAAATATCTTTGTTTGTGGCAGGAATGTCTTTGAATGGAATGAATGAGAGAGAACTTATCAGCATGATAGAGTCAATATTATCGCATGGAAATAGGCTGAGTCTGAAAAGTGAATTTGTTGTCGATAAACATTCGATAGGGGGAGTTCCTGGAAATAGGACAACGCCGTTAGTAGTCTCTATATGTGCCGCCGGCGGATTAATATTCCCAAAAACTTCATCAAGAGCTATAACGAGCGAAGCCGGAACAGCGGATGTTATTGAAGCAATAGCTGATGTTGAATTTAGTATAAAAGAACTTAAAGAAATTATCAGGAAAACAAACGCGTTTTTAGTGTGGGGTGGTTCCTTAGATTTAGTTCCGGCAGATTCAAAGATAATAAGGATTGAAAAAAAATTAAAAATAGACCCTGAATCACAAATGATAGCTTCAATAATGGCGAAAAAAATTGCCGTCGGAAGCAGATATATCTTAATTGATATTCCCTACGGAAAAAATACTAAAGTAACGAAAAAGAAAGCAGAAAAACTGAAAAGAAAATTTACAGACCTTGCTAAACATTTTCATAAAAAAATAGAAATTGTTTTGACAGAAGGCAGTCAGCCGATAGGAAGAGGGATAGGGCCAGCTTTGGAATTAATTGATATAATAAATATCTTAGATCCAAAGAGTAGGGGGCCTAAAGACTTAGAAGACAAATCTCTTTTTCTTGCAGGTAAGATATTTGAAATAACTGGAAAAGCAAAACAAGGAAAGGGGAGAAAAATGGCGCAGGAGATATTAAATTCTGGAAAGGCGTTTGAAAAATTTAAACAAATAATAAAAGCACAGAACGGAAGTTTTAAAAAAATAAAACCTTCAAGATTCAAAAAAAACATTTCTGCCAAAACCAACGGAAAAATAAAGGAGATAAACAACAAAGATATAGTTACTTTGGCTAGAATTCTAGGATGTCCAGGAGACAAATCTTCAGGAATATACCTAAACTTTAAGGTTGGTGAGAAAATCAGTAAGAGAGACACATTGTTAACTCTTTATGCCGAAACAGAAAACAGGCTTAATGAAGCATTAAAATTTTATTACAATAATAAAACAATAAAAATCAGGCATTGAAATATTTTTAAACTTCTTACTCTTTAATATTTGATGAAAGATATCAAAGATATAAGCTACAGGAAGAAATTAGTTGATTACTTAAGGAGAAACCTTTCAAAAGGGTACAACGCAGACTCTTTGAAATGGGCTTTGGTTTCTCAAGGCTATACGAGAACTGATGTTGATAGAGCAATTATTGAGGTGCAAAAGGAATTGGAGGAAACATCAAAGAAAAATATTGCTGATAAAGAAAAGCCGAAGATAACGTATGAAATTTATGATAAAAATAACAACCCAATAAGAATAAGTACGAGAAATCCATTTGCAATCAAGGAATTTTTTAGGAAATTTAGGAACTTTTTCTCATAGAAATCTTTTTAATTAATGCTAGTTCTTGATTAATATGCCGTCATGCGGAGAATGGTATTCCACCTGGTTTGAGCCCAGGGCCCTCACGGGCATCCAGGTTCGATTCCTGGTGACGGCGTAATCAAAATTGAAAATTTTGCAGTCACCACGTAAAGCAGTTTAAACTCAACTTCGTCAAGGGGTTTAGAAGTTGGTTTCAGTATCGAGGGAAAGTTGAATGTCAAGGAAACGCCGTTTCCTTACAATTCCTGGTGACGGCGTATTTACACATAATCTTAAAAATCCAATTTAATTAGAAAATTCATGATGGATTATCAAGTGAAACAACTAAGATTCGCAGCTGACGATGAATCAGGAAGTTATGTCGAAGCTCTTTTAATTTCAATAGGACAAAAAGAAAATTATATTCTTCATCAGTACACTATTGATGAATTTAGAGTTATTCATAGAAAAATCGAGTTTTCTAATAGGGATGATTTATTGAAAGCTTTTCCTTATGCCATAAAACATAGCTGGTCTGAAACAGATGAACAATGTGGCTTTTCTAATATCCCAACAAGTGAGTTTCATGAGGCACATAAAAGGAGATTAACAATACAAAGAAATTTAGAGAGAATTATACAAGATTAAGCCTGTGGAGAGATTTGAACTCCCGACCTACTGATTTTTCTGCAACGCGAAGCTTGCGGAAAAGTTAAAGCTTTGCTTTGTCTACGAATCAGTTACTCTACCACTGAGCTACACAGGCATTCTCGAAGTGGTATGAAAACAATTCAGTATAAAAGTTTTCAGTTTACCACTGAGCTATACAGGCCGTGTTTGTGTGTAGCGAACTAATCTCGTTTGCATCGGGGTTAGTGTAAGGGGAAATGTAGTACCCCTCATGCTACACAGGTGTCAATTTGCTTTAGATTTTATCCACAAAATTCCAAAAAATATTCCTATTACTAAAAAATAAATCCAATAAGTTGAATCAATAGGAGTTAATAGCATTGATATTAATGATACTACTGCTAAAATACCGAAAATCTCTTTTTTCTTCATAAAAATAAATGTTTTCGCAATTTAAAAATTTTCAGACTCTCGACTATGAAAGTGAGGGACTTAGTGTTTCGTTGTAAAATAAAATTATCCGAATAAAGCACTAAGTCCTTCTGCTGCAGCTTCTTTCTTTTCTTCTTTTGGTGCTTCTTCTTTCTTAGTCGTTGCTCCCAATGCAGGGGCTGCTATTGTTGTTGTGACCAAAGACGCGCTTTCAAGCTCTTTGTCGATATCAACACCTTTTAAACTAGCTACAAGTGACTTCACTTTTGATTCATCTACTTGCAAACCGCTAGCTGCAACAACACTTTTCACATTCTGTTCATTGACTTCTTTTCCTGTCTTATGCAGTAAAAGTGCCGCATATATGTATTCCATTTTAGTTGTTTTCTCCTTGATTTACTTTTGGAGTTTGATTATCTTCCTGCTTTTGTGAATCTTCTCCATTCTCTAAAGATTCCACTACGGCAAACTTCTCCAAAGCTATTCTATTTCTTACTGCTTTAGAAATTAGGAATTTTATTGTATCTTCTGAAATATAACATAATTCAACAGCGAATGCCAGTGCTTTTGAAAAAAAATTCTTCAATTCACCTAAAGCCTCTTCTTTGCTAATATTTATATTTAAATATAATTTTTTTTCTTTCACGTCAAAAGCAGCTACAGGAATAAAGCCGACTAAAAATGGTTTTATATCTAATTTTCCCATTATATTCGCCGCGTTATCTGATATTACTTCATCTTTCTTGACAATTACCTTTGATTCTTTAATTGTTATTTTTCCCTTTTCAATTTGAGTTTTGATTCCAAGAACGCTAAGCTCTGTTATTGCAGGTCCCGGGAGCAACTCTGTAGGTCCAGCCTCTATTGTTATATCACTAGGGGCTATTTGCCCTGCTTTTGCTTTCATATAACTCTTTTTTTCGACTAATTCAGCAGCAAGCTCAAAAGCATCAATGTCCGAGAACAAAACAGCAGTATCTTCTTTTATATTACTTTTTATTTTGTTCAATACCTCGCTGTTTGATGAATCTATTGCCTTTAATATTAGGTTCTTTTTCGGAACTTTTATTGTTGCTTTTCCTCTTAAGTCTTTTTTTATTTTCTGAAATTGCGAAGAAGGAATGTTTTTTATTGAAACAATCAAAATTGTTTTTTTATTTTTAACTAAATCAGACAATTCCTTAACAGATTCAATTTTTTTCTTTGCCACGTGTGCTTTTTTATTTGTCATGTTTTTATCTTATGTTTATTTTAATTGGTTTAGTCATGGTGAATTTTATTTCAATGTTTTTTATATTATCTTTTTCTCTAGAAAGGGCTTTTGTAACTGCATTGTAAACAGTGGCAATATTCTCAATTATTTCCCCATCTTTCATACTTTCTCTTCCAATGGCCAGTTTTATACTTCCTTCTTTTGTTTTTACCCTAACACTATTGTTTATTTTTTCTTTTAGTTCATTTATTGTTTTATCGTTTACTTCCATTATTACACCTAATTGTGGTGAAGGCATTTTTCCTAGAGGTCCAAGAACTCTTCCAAATGTTGTAGCTACAGAAGCCATTAAATTAGCTTGAGAGATAAAGAAGTCGAAACTATTCACAAGCTTTTTCAGTGCTTTTTTGTCGGAATATTTTTTAAATTCATCCTTTGTTACTGTTTCAACGTTCTTGTTTTTTGTTTCTAAGAATGCGCAAATTTTTTTGTCTTTTATTTTATAAGGAATTTTAACAAATAAGTTCAGAAGATTTTTTTTGATATCATATTTCTGCAGATTTATAATTAAGTCTACTGATTGGTCAAATTTTCTTTTCCTTTCCTTTCTTAGTTCGTCTAATGCTTTCTTCAAATCTTCTTCTAATTTCATTGTTTACCTCCTACATTATACACCAAACAGCATAGAACATATCTGCCGGTGATGTAGTTCAACGGTACCTAAATGCAACTAAAACTCCATTTATAAAACTTTTTACTCTAATTTTAATAGACTACAAAAGATTTGTTTTGAAAACAACAATACTTATAAATTAATTTAATCTAAATTTTTAATGGAATTTGTTACAATGCTTTCTGGAGGAAAAGAAACATGGTCTCAAGTCTCGGGTTTGATAAAATATGGAGATTGGGAGAAAATAATTATTCTTGGGGGAGATTCTGCTAAAAATTTTTCTGCTGACAAAAAATTTGAATTTATAAAAGTAGATCTCGGCAAGAAAATAAAAGATTTAGTTGAAGAATTATTGAAAAAACTAAAAGGGAAAATAGATGGAACAGAAGTTGCACTAAGCATTGCTGCAGGCGATGGAAAAGAGCATATGGCTCTCATTTCAGCCCTTATAAACCTCCCTGTCGGAGTTAGGTTTGTAGCTTTAACAAAAGAAGGAATAACAACTTTATAACAAATTATAAATAAAAAAATAAATTAATATTTATCTTTTTTTTCTTCTCTTCTTTGCTGACTTCTTTTTTGATGCTTTCTTTCTTTTTTTTGCCATTTTTTCAACCTCTTTTTATTTAATGTTAATATAATACAAATTTAGTTTAAATATTTTTCTAAATTAAACTATATGAACGCGATTGCCCAGAAAAAAAGAAGTAAAAATAAAATAAATAGTATTGCATATGTCGATAATGAAAATGCTAGTTTAGCTATTTTTTCACTTTTTGTTATTCCAAGAACCGTCAAGTAGAAAAATCTTCCGCCATCAAAAATACCGACGGGAAGCATGTTAATTAATGCGACGCTTACACTAATCAAGACAACCCACCATAATAAATTATAAATGAAAACACTTAGTCCGTCAAACTTTGCCTCGTAATAGATATTTGGGTCCTTGAATGATAATAATAAAAAAAGTTTTCCAAGAGTACTATCTCTTTCTTGATTAGTGAATCCAATTCCAAGCCACGCTAAATTTTCATTTATCGGATTTTTTCCAAGGACAATGTCTATGTCATAACCTTCTCCATCTTCTCCTAAAACTTTTAACGTAATTTTTTCTCCTGGAGAATATTTTGATAATTCACTGCTTAGCTCATTTACACTTTTTACATTTACTCCATTCACTCCAAATATAACACTTTCTAGATTGGCATTTATTGCAGGTGCATCATAATAAAGGACTACAATTCCTTCCCTGTATGATATGTCTTTTGTTGTTACATAAGCTATTCCATTAGCTTCAACCTTATTCAATCCATCCACATTTAACAGTTCTGAAATTTTTTCATATGTTGGTTCACCAACTTGAATTCCATTTACTGATGAAATGCTAGAAATATCTACTACAGAATATGGATATGTATTAAATATAACTCCTGACGGTGTGAAAGCAGCAAAAAAGAAAATCCAGATTACTACGAAGAAAAATATTGCTGTTAAAACATTTGCAAAAGTTCCGGCAGAAAGAATTGCTAGCTGTGGAAAATTTTTCTTTTTTTCCATTTTTTTCTCATCTAGTTCAACAAAAGCTGCTAGAAATACTGGTAAAAACCAAGGGAAAAATCCAAATCCTGTTGTTTTTATCTTCAGATTATTATAAGCCGCAAAAATTCCGTGGGAGAACTCGTGAGTTATTGCTATAACTGCTATTATAACTATCCAATAAGTGAAATAAAACGGTGGCAAAAAATCCAAACTGAAGATCTGCGGTAAATAGGGAACTAAAGGAATTATCGGAGGTACTTTTACTGCACGAACTATTTCAGGCGCAGAAATATAAATGTGTACAATTTTTGCTAACATATATATCATCAAAGCCATTAAAAGATATCCTGTAGCGATGGAAACATAACTTAAAACTTTGAAAACACCCGGATTTTTCTTACCTATTTTATTTATTAATTTGATTCCCCAAGATGTTTTATACAGCAACAATAAACCTTCTCTTTTCAGATTTTTCTTACCAGAATGGAGGAAAATAAACAAAAATATTACAAATATAACTAAGAATACAATGTCATAAACCAAAAAATCTACAGCCATTTTATTTCTTTTTTAAAGGCCTGAACGCCTGTTTTTTACATTTTCTGCATTTAACTTTTCCTTCAAGAATTTTTATATGACTGGCTTTTATTTTAGCATGACAATTCTTGCATACAAAAACATTCTTGAAAAGTCTATTTTGAGCTTCAGGTATTTTTGCCATTTTAATTATAATCTCCTCTCATTTAGCTTGCTAAAGACAGGCGATGGAAAACTTCTTAAAGTTTTCTCTTGATTACTTTTTCTCCCTCGACGTTCCAGTATTCTACAGTTGAATTTTCTGAAATTTCACCCTTTAATTCTTCAGGACAATCAATGTCAAAGTTTTCAAAGTTCTCTAAATCCATGACGTTTACTTTATCACCCACAGAAAGAATTTGCGCTTTTCTTTTTTCGACTAATGGCACGTCAAATTTTTCATGTCCAGGAACAACAAAAACTTTTTTTTGGCCTTTTATTATACCAATAGCTTCTATCCTGGCTTTTGCATGCCCGTGTTTTCCTGTCTTGCTTATGTCTATGCTTCTTACTGTGCATGGAATCCCATCAACTATAATATTTGTGCCATTTTTTATCTCTGTTGCATCAATTATCTTTAAAACCATTTTTAAAAAAGAAGAAGTACATTTATAAAGATTTTTAAAATTCAACTCTAATAAATTGAAATGACATTGAAGCAAAAAGACTTTATTGAAATAGAATTTACTGGAAAAACTGAAGATGGTGAAGTTTTTGATTCAAACGTAAAAGAGGATTTAGATGAATTACACAAAGAACATAACCATGATCACGAACATTCACATGAATCAAAACCATTTGTTTTTTGCCTTGGAGAAGGAATGTTCTTAAAAGGTGTCGAAGATTTTATCATAGGAAAACTAATTCCCTCAAAACCGACAGAATATTTGATTGAACTTCCTCCAGAAAAAGCTTTTGGAATAAGAAACAATCAGCTGATAAAAATTATACCGATGAAGCTTTTCAGGGAAAACAACATAAATCCAATTAAGGGAGCAACATTTAATTTCGATGGTAGAATTGCAAAGATAATTTCAATTTCAGGGGGAAGAATTATTGTTGATTTTAACAACCCTGTCGCCGGAAAAAAAGTTTTCTATAAAATAAAAATTTTAAGGAAAGTCGATGATTTAAATGAAAAAACAAAAGCGATGATTAACTTTCTTTTCCGTAGAGATTTGAAATTTGAAATAAAAGACAAGAAACTTATTTTAGAAATTGAAAAACCATTTAGGCAGTTTACAGAACTTTTCAGCGAGAAGCTGAAGGATGTTTTGGGCTTGGAGTTAGAAATTAAAGAGATTGAACAGAATAAAGAAAAATAATCAAAAAACACCACAATAATTCTTATAAACATTAGAAGATTTCACAAATAATGGATATTTATGATCAAAAAGGGTTTACTCATGAAGCAGATTTGAGTTCGGAAATTAGAGATATTGATAGAGAGCTAGAAGAATTGTTGAAGAAGCAAACGGCAAAGATAAAAGTTATTGGCGTTGGTGGTGGAGGAAATAATTCTTTGAGTAGAATGCGAGAAATTGGAATTAAAGGGGGTGAATTGATTGCAGTTAATACTGATGCACAGGACCTGCTTTATACAAACGCAGACCAAAAAATTCTCATAGGGAAGGAGTTAACTCAGGGATTAGGTTCTGGAAGCAATCCAAAAATAGGAGAAGAAGCTGCAAAAGAATCAGAGGCAGAAATAAAGAAAAAAATTGCTGGAAGTGATATGATTTTTATTACATGTGGTTTAGGGGGAGGAACAGGAACAGGTGCCGCTCCCGTAATTGCGTCTTTGGCAAAAAAACAAAAAGCCTTGACTATCGGTGTTGTGACTCTTCCATTTACAATCGAGGGAAAGAAGAGAATTGAAAATGCAATGAATGGTTTGGAAAAAATGGAATCTATTGTTGACACACTTATTGTAATTCCAAATGATAAATTGCTTGAACTAGCCCCAAATCTACCGTTGCAAACAGCATTCAAAATTGCCGACGAGATACTAACAAACGCAGTAAAAGGAATCACAGAGTTGGTTACAACTTCAGGACTTGTAAACCTGGATTTTGCAGACGTAAGGGCAGTTATGGCTGATGGAGGAGTTTCTCTGATAGGAATGGGAGAGTCGGATACAGAACATAGGGCATTAGATGCGGTATCAAAAGCAATTCAAAATCCTCTTTTGGATGTTGATGTTTCAAATGCAACAGGGGCATTGGTTAACATCGTCGGAGGGAATGATATGAGTTTAGAAGAATGCAAAATGATTGTTGAAACAATTGGAAACAAGTTAAGTCCCGAAGCGAAATTGATTTGGGGTGCACAAATATCTCCTGACATGGAAAAATCAATCCGCATTTTGTTGATAGTCACTGGAGTAAAATCCTCGCAGATTCTTGGGCACGGAGAATCAATTGAAAGCAAAAAACACAAGGAAATAGAAGAAGAACTTGGAATTGAATTTTTTGAATAAAATGTTTTTATTAGATTTATTGACTTTTATTGTCTTGGTATTTTATGCTTATTGTACATATTTAATTGCTAAAGACATTTACGAACCCTTTGTTTCTTTTTATTCTAGTCAAGTCCAAAATACTTCCAAACTAATATCAAATTTAATAAACAAAAGTAAAGTGGAAGTTGAATTATGTGGAAAATTATGGGCTAAAGTTAATGGTCAAATTTTTGAATTTAAGGAAGGAAAGTATGGGGGCGAATTTCCTTGGATAATTCAACCTTTTACTAATGTTCAAGGGAATTTAGACTTAAAAGAACTAAAAAATAGCAATCAAATCAAGCTTGAAAATTATGTTACTAAAAATAAGATAGATGTTGTTAACTTTAAATTTCAAATAAAATACAGAAAAGCTGGTAGTAATAATAAATGGAAGAAATCATACCCTCAAAAACTCATTTATAAATTTAGGACAAATGTATTTTGGATGGATGTGTAAATAAACTTAAAAACTCTATTTTTTTAATTAAGACATGAATCAAACAACACAAAAACTTACATCATTTTATCATCAGTCTGTAAGGGTTTGGCATATTTTGAAAAAACCGACGAGGAAAGAATTTTTAGCAGTGACGAAAATCTCTGCAGTTGGAATTCTCGTTGTTGGCTCTGTTGGATTTTTAATTTCAATATTAATGGGTTTTTTTGTGTAACCAAAGACTTATAAACGATTTTTTCACTTATATTCATATTATTAAAACCTAGTGGATACAAAATGATATTTATAATAAAGGTTACGACGAATAAAGAAGAAAGAGCTTTAGATTTAATAGCTGAAAGAGCAGGGAAAAAAAACCTGAATGTTTATTCTGTTTCAAGAACTCATGGACTTAGGGGATATTTAGTTTTGGAAGCAGAAGATCGCGAGTCAGCAGAAGAAGCTGTTTTCAATCTACCATACATAAAAGGAATTATTGGAAAGGATGTTGATTATGCCGAAATAAAAAACATGTTTGAGCCAGAGGTTGCTGACATAACAATTAAGGAAGGAGATATTGTTGAGATGATAGGACAAACTTTTAAAGGAGAAAAAGCAAAAGTTTTAAGAGTTGATAAACAGAAGGAAGAAGTTGTTGTAAGCCTCCTTGGTGCTGTTGTTCAATTTCCAGTAACGGTAAAAATAGATAACATAAAAGTCATAAGGAGAGACGAAGAAGATGAAAATGAATAAAATATCAAAAAAATTTTTAGGAGAAAAAAATGCAAATTAAATTACTTGCTGAAGGTGGAAACTTGACTCCTGGTCCTGCACTAAGTCAAAAGTTAGGGCCTGCAGGAATAAACATGAATGTTGTTATACAGAAAGTTAACGAAGCGACAAAAGATTTCAAAGGAATGAAAGTTCCTGTTGAAATAGAAATAGACACAGCGACAAAAGCAATAATGATTAAGGTTTCTTCTCCTCCTGTTTCAGGATTATTAAAAAAAGAACTTGGAATTGAAAAAGGTTCTGGAATACAAAAAAAATCCCAAGTAGCAAACGCATCAATAGAACAGATAATATCTGTCGCGAAAACTAAATATCCAGACATGCTAGCAAAAAATTTGAAGCTGGCAGTAAAAATGGTTGTTGGAACTTGCGGAAGTTTAGGAATTTTAATCGAGAACAAATCACCTAAAGAAATTGAAGAAGAAATAGATGAAGGTAAGTATGATAAGGAAATTTCTCAGGAAAAAACAGAAACTCCTGAGGAAAAAAAGGCTAATCTTGAAAAGTTCTTCTCTGAATTAAAGGCAAAACAAGAAGCATTAATCAAGCAGGAAGAAGCTGCAAAAGCAGCAGCCGAGGCAGCATCTGCTGTAGCGACAACACCGACGGCAGAAGAAGGCAAGAAGGAAGAAGCGCCAAAAGAAGAAATCAAGGAAACAGAAAAGAAAGTAGAGAAGAAAGCAGAGAAAGCGAAAAAATAGAATGTTTTATAAATTTACACAGTCCTTTTAATTTCGAGGGGCTGTGGGGTAGCCTGGTAGCCTTTCAGGTTTGGGACCTGACGACCCCGGTTCAAATCCGGGCAGCCCCATAAATTTGAAAATAAATTTTTGAAATAAAAATGCCATCAAAATCAAAAAAAACAAAATCAGCAGGACGTTTTGGAGCTCGATACGGAAAAACTGTTAAGGCGACTTTAGTTGCAGTAGAGCAGTTTCAAAGAAAAAAACAGAAATGTCCTTTTTGTGGAAAAGTCGGAGCGAAGAGAATTTCAAAAGGAATCTGGAAATGCTCAAGAAAAACCTGCAGTAAAAAATTTGCCGCGAGCGTTTATTATTTAAAGTAAAAAATTTTAATTTTACCATGGCTACATACAAATGTTTTAAATGCGAGAAAAAAATCAAGAGTGAAAACCTTGACAAAAGATTTGTCTGCCCTTTTTGCGGAAGCAAGATTTTCTATAAACCAAGAACCAGGGTTAAGAAAATAAAGGCGGTTTGATAAAAATAAGAATGAACGAACAAGTAATTGATTTAGAAGAAGTAAAAGGCAGAAAATATCTAGAAAATTTAGTTTTAGGAGATGTTATTAAAATAAATATCGCCGGTAAAACTTATGTGGGAATATACAAATTAGGGAATTCCAAAATGATTGGCGGACCACCTTGGCGCAGTTTTAAATTTGCTATAAAACATGGCGAAGATGTAATGATTGCGGAATGTTTGCTGGATGATTTAAAAGCACGTAATGAGGAAATATATTTACCGCAAAAATTTTTTGATTTTAACTATTTGGGTTGGAGTAAAGTAAGCCATAGTTCAGATTATTATCAAAGAATAAACAATAGATTTGTTAAATTAGGAATTTAAAATGAACAACGAAAAAATTCAGGAAATGCAAATTATGGAGCAAAGACTTCACAATATGATTCTTCAAAAACAGTCTTTTCAGATGGAGTTGTCAGAAGCAGAGGGCGCATTAAGCGAAATAGAAAACTCCGACGATGTTTTTAAGATTATTGGGAACATAATGATAAAATCCGACAAGAATTCTGTAAAAAAAGAGCTGTCTGAAAAGAGAGAGGTCTTAAGCATGAGGATAAAGGCGATTGAAAAACAGGAAGATGTAGTTTCAGAGAAAGTCGAAGCTTTAAGAGACGATTTAATGAAATCAATGAAAGATTAACAAAAAGTTACGAAATCTTTATAAATAAGTTGCATATACAATAATATATGGTTTTTGAAAAAATAAAAAGAGCCTTTTCAGATAGGTCTGATGACATGGGGGAAGACTATCTAGAAATTGACGTTGGACAGGAAAAAAAAGACAAAAAAGTAATTGTGAAGCTTTTTGTTATGACACATTACGATGATGTTAACCAAATTCTTAACTCATTGAGAGAAGGATACACAATCGCTATCATAGATATTAAAACACTAAAGCAAAAAGATTCAATAGAGCTTAAGAGAGCAATATCAAAAGTCAAAAAGACAATTGAAGCTATGGAAGGAACAATTGCAGGCTTCGGTGAAAACTTAGTAATTGCAACGCCTTCTTTTGCAAAAATCCACAAAGAAGCAGAACAAAAAAAAGAAAAAAGAGACCTTTTGTATTAGTGTTTCTTAGCTGAGTTTTGTTTAAAGAATCTTATTTACCTCGTTCCCCATCTATTATCTTTTAAAGTAAATAAAGCTATAAAAATCAACCAATAAATGACAAATACATGCAGAAAAGAATACAAAATACTATAAAAAAAATCATTTGGTTTATAAAACAAAATATACAAAGAATGTAAAGTAGACATAAACAAAATCATTGGAATAATTAATAAGAAGAAAAATGGAACTACAAACAAAGAAATTACTAAAAATACTCTGGCAAAAAGACTAAAAAATATTATGAAAGTAGTAATAAATATCTCAAAGGAAAGTGCTTTACTTCTTTTAAACATAAATTTACTAACTAAATAATTTTCTCTTAAAAATGATTTTTTCCACCTTATTTGTTGTGATATTAATTTTTTAAAACTATTAGGTACTTCTGTATAAGCAATAGCATCTTTTACATAGTACACTTTAAATCCATTTTTCAGAATAAGAGTTGTTAAGTGCCTATCATCACCATAAGTACATTTTATACCTAAAAAAGTCTGCGTTGTATAATCATCCATAATTTTTAATAATATTTCTTTTCTATATGCAGATATTGGTCCTGATAGACAAGTCAAAGCACTAAATTTAGATTGACTATTTCTTTCAAAATTAAATGCATTAAAATATCTTGCAGATTGCATTTTTGTCAATAAATTTTCATTTCTATTTAACACTCTTACTTGTCCAGTTGTAGCACCAATTTTTTTGTCAGAAAATGGTTTAATAAGATTAATTATAGCAAGTTTATCTAAAATAGTATCTGAATCAACTGTAATGATTATATCTCCTTCAGCCTTTTTAACTCCAATGGATTGAGCATATCTTTTCCCTTTATTTTTGTCGTATCTTATTAATTCAAAAGAAATTTCCTCCTTTAATTTTTTGAGTTGATTATAACTTTCTTTACTTTTTGAACCATCATCAATAACAATAATCTGTTTTTTTCCATAACATTCATTTATCTTCCTTACTGTTCTTTCTATTAATAGTGGCTTTTCATTATAAAAAGGAACAATCACAGTAACTTTTTTGTGTGTACAAAATGGAAAATATCTTTCTTTCAAAATTAATAAGAAAATATATCTATACCAGATATATCCAAAAGCAAAAATAGTATAAATTGCTAAATATACTACAAAAACAGAATTCATTTTAATATGTATTCACTGGAAATATTGCAATAAAATTTCTTATTTCTCTTCTTAATTCCCGCATTTCATCTTCTAAATCTTCATTTTCTTTAGCAAGTATTTCTAATTGTTTTTCTAATAACAAAAGAAAATCTAAATTTTCTAAATTCTCATTTTTAGTTGCCTTGATAACATCATTCTCATTTTTAGTTGCCTTGATAACATCATTTCTTAATTTATTCATTAAAAGATTATTTTGAACAATTTTATTATAAATAGAATTTACTTCTTCTGTATTCTTATTTAACAAATAGTTTGCAAAAAGAAGCCCAAAAACTATAGATGTAGCAAAAAATAATATTCCTATTATTATAACAGTTTTTGTCATACTTTCTTTATTTAAACTATTTTCTTTATTTGTTATTTGAGGGTATGTTCTTTTTTCTATTATCACTTTTCTATTAGATATTCCAACTACAATAATTAGAAGTATTAAGAAGAGTATGCCTATCCCTAGTGCTATATTTATTATATCCAATGTTAAGATCATTTTTATTGTATTAATTTTATAATGACGTATAATTTTAGGCTTTATAAACATTACGCTGATTATCACCCTCCCTTATATTCTGAAAATTACGCTATATTTTTATGGCTAGCGATGATATTTTAATCTTTTTTGCAAGGAGTAAATTAAGATTAGAAGTATTAAAAGAGTTAAATAAAAAACCACAGATAGCTTCTTTTCTAGCCCATAAACTAACAAAACATAGAGAAGTAATCAGCAGAATATTTTTAGATTTGCAGGAACAAGGATTATCCAAATGTAAGAATCCAGAATCGCCTCATTTTAGATACTATAAGATTACAAGGAAAGGAAAAAAGGTTTTGAAAGAAATTAATTAAATAAGATTGCTTTCTTGTATCAATAAGTAGCCTCTATTCCCAACTTTATTTTTTAATTCATAAAGTTTAAAAAGCAAGGGTTGATTGTAACAAAATGGGAAATAACTTAGAACAAAAACTTGAAAAAGTTGATTGGAAAGAGTGGATCCCATTTTTAGGAATATATTATAGCAGTTATGATGCAAATGGAAGCAAGCCAACAATTCTCAATAATGGGACGAAACTTCAGAAAGCTATTTGGAGTACTTATCAATCCTCTTCAGTTACTGGTTTTGCTTATTTATTATACGAGCATCTTTTTAACAGAATTCCTTAATTCTTTTTTCTAAATCTTCGCAATAGAGAAAACAGTTTTCAACGCCACAATTATCGTCGCTGGCGCGAACAATGCTAAAAGCGCTCCGAAGACAGACCTTACTGCATCACCAACTCCAATCCCAATTAAGCTTCCCGTAACCCCATCAATTCCAAACCTGCTCACAACTACAAGAACAGCCCCAGCAATCATAAATGTCTGTGAGTCTCTGCTACCGACGTTCATAAATCCAACAACAATTCCCAAAAGCACAAGTATTGCATAAATCTGCTTGCTATATGTTATTAACACTGGAATTGGCAGAAGAGTTGTTGAAAGGCCTATAACAACAGCTAACACAACACCAATTAAAAATGTCCAAGCGGCGATTGTATTTTCTTTAGACTTTAAAACCATTTTAATTAAAGTTTAATGTATATCTTTGATTTACTTTGAATTTTAAAGCCATTTTATCACCATCTTTTTTATAAACGGGAAAACTATATTTAAACATTTCGTGATTTTGGCTTAAATATATATTCTCCAGAATAGAAATATTTATAAACCATAGTAACTCAAGAATGATTACAAAAAATGAATTCAAAAATCCTTAGTATTTTCAGCGTCGGAATTTTGATGCTTGCATTGATGATAGGATTCGCAAGCGCAGGCACTTTCTCACTTAGTCCAACAACCTTAACATTTTCAAAAGGAGACAGCTCAGAAAACTTCACAATAAAAAACGACCATCCAACAGACACTTTATCATTATCTTTGAGTTCAACAACAATAACTTCTGGAAGCAATTCAGTTTCAGTTTCCTTTAACCCAAGTAGCATATCAAACCTTGCTGCAGGCGCTACTTCTTCAGCAATAACAGCAACAACTTCTGTTCCTTCAAATTTCCCTGTTGGAGAATTCACAAAATTATACACAATATCTGAAACAGGAAATTCAAGCAACAGTGAAGATTTGAACCTTGTTTTCATAAATTCTTTCTGTTCTGCTGGAAGTGTTGATGACTCTGGTTTAGTTTTGAAAGTAGATATAACTAATGCAGGTGAAGGAGACGACGACACTTGGCTTGCTCTTGATAGAATAGAAGTAGAAGTTGAACTTGAAAACGACAAAGGAATTGATTTGGACAATGTAATATTTGAATTAGGATTATTCAAAAAAGATTCAACTTCAAACATAATTGACGAAATGAATTGGATAAGCAAAGACAATGAAGAAGTTGAAGTTGGAGACATCGACGATGGAAAAGATGAACTTTACCTTTTTGAATTCATTGTTAACCCAAGTGAAATTACTGATGATGATTACATTTTGGTTGTAAAAGCATATCCTGATGGAGATGAATCAGACTTGTGCATTGACCACTCAAGTGATTTAGGGGGTTTTGGAGATTCTGAATATTTCGCTGATATAAAAGTTGACAAAGAAAGCGATAGAGACAAAATGGTTGTTATCGATGAGAACAGTTATCCAAATCCAATAACAGCATTCTGTGGCGCAACAGCTTCATTCAGTGCAGATATTTACAACATTGGAGACAGAGACTTTGAAGACCAGATAAAAGTTGTCCTCTTAAACAATGAACTTGGAATTAATATTGAAGAAATAATTAACGGAGACTTGGATGAAGGAGAAAAAGCAAGGGCTGATTTTTCATTCCCAGTTCCAGATAGCGCAACTGAGAAAACATATACTTTGCAAATGGCTGTTTATTATGATTATGACAAAGATGATGATTCCTATGACAGAGTTTCTGAAGAATCATTTGAAGCATTCTTAAAAGTTGAAGGAAATTGCGCTGCTGCAGTTTCTGAAGAAGATGTGTTGGTATCTGCGGCTTTGGAATCTGGCGGAAACGCAGGAGAAATTCTTGTAGTTAAAGTAACAGTAACAAATCTCGGAAGCGCTTCATCTAATTATGTATTAAATCCTTCAGCATATACACCATGGGCAAATTCTGCAAGTGTTGTTCCTCAAACAGTTACAGTTGCAGCAGGAAGTTCACAAGATGTTAGAATAAACTTTGATGTAAAAGCTGATGCTTCAGGCGAACAAAATTTCAACATTGAAGTTCTTTCAAACGGAGATTTTGTTTTGACTCAACCAGTTTCAGTAACAATCTCGCCAAAGTCAGTAGGCTTCCCATTTACAGGATTTTCAATTAACAGCGGAAATGCATATTTGTGGGGACTTGGATTTTTAAACATAATCTTAGTCATCGCAATAATAGTCGTTGTTGTAAGAGTTTTGAGGAAGTAATTCTAAGATGATATCTAATAATTCAGAAAGAGATTACATAAAACTTCCATCAGGAATTCTCGTAGCAAAGCAAAAAATTCTTCATGGAAAAAACTGGTCTGAAACTCATGGAGCACTTCAAGAACAAGGAAAAAGAATGTTAATACCTCTAGAATTTGTTGAGTTCTTGAAATACACAAGGGAAAACTTTCCAGAAATCTATCGTGATGTTACAGAAGTTAGAAGCCCTTGGAGAGCAGAACATCTTGACGCTTATTTTGAAAAAAGAAAAGACGGATTATACATTTTAACGGGAAACAAAACAAAAGAAGAAAAATTAGATGAAGACACATTAATGGAAGATAGAATTCCTGGAATTTCTTTAGATGATTATATTGATAGAGCACATACAAGCCAAGGACTTCCAAGAAGAGATGTTAAAAAAGGAAATTTATATTTCTGGCATCCAAGAAATGTTTC